>WLWD01000988.1_pt1 | contig 167987 bp, 90 predicted proteins | sample 6712731 | NCBI WGS metagenome assembly WLWD01 (sample SAMN12718690, study PRJNA576275) | sponge metagenome | isolation source: marine sponge | host: Mycale hentscheli | place: New Zealand: South Island, Marlborough, Capsize Point | collected 2014-11-01
GAAGGTGAGACAAAAATGTTTTTCTAAAAATTCCTGTTGACTCATCACATTCAATGTAAAATAAGAGGACAAGCCTTTGCTAATTTGCCATATACAGCTATACAGTTCCTATCGTCATTATTATACTGCAATGCTACAATTGCCACAGAGGACAAGCCTTTGCTAATCTGTCTTATATGGTCATACAATTCCTAATATCATTACTAGTGATGTGCTCGAGCACAAATGACGAGCAAGACTAAAACTACACTAGTGTTAAACGATTGATTTTAACTTCTAACACTCAAGCTACTAAACAAAAGTCGAGTTTCTGAATTACGTATATACGGTAAAGGGGATTTAATGTCATAGTAACCACTCTCCGCAACTGTTTGAATTGAAAAAAAAAAAAGTTATTTAAACGTTTCCTTTGTGATATTCATTAGCTAAGTAGTAGTTGTAACACACAATACTTTCAAACTTAACTGAACATACCTACACAAGGCTTACCTTTGTGGTTAGTCTAGTGGACAGGACAATGAGTTTCAAGTAAACACTGTTGCGTAGGGCTTATGAACAATAGCTATTAACTTACCACTGCCACTAACTCAAATAGAAATGGAACTCACGTAAGTTTTTGAGTTCTAACTGCACCCGCAAAAGAATTCAGAGGTAAACAATTCAATTTCTAGGATGATATGGGTAATCATTGATAACCAGAGGATTCTGTTTAGTGAAGTTTGGGACGGGGTCGAACCTCGAGCTAACGCAAAAATATGTGAGGGTCACAGTACAAAATGACATACGTATGTCCTAACATATATATTAACAAACAAACATCCCTGATTTTCAATTGTGTTACCCTTGTAAGTGTCTCGCTCGCTTCGCTCGCTCACCAATTATACTAAAAATGCTACAATTGATACTGTGAATGTAAATAATAACACAATCACACACACACACACACACACACACAAAGCTAGATATTGTCATATGCTTACCAGGTGTGACTGCGTGGCAACCACGTGTCCCTGCCCACACGTTCAATGCAAAACTTCTGAGGTCCATTGCTCCCCATGAGCTCCGGGAAACCACCAACAGGAAGTCGACAGGTACCTGTGACAAACTGCAGCAGACGCACCCTCTTCTCGTTGTCAAACTCCCTCACACACTGGCGGAAAGAAAGGTGAATACAAGAGAAAGAAGCATGATGACCATGATTAATAATAATATTCGAGTAGTACAGTCTATAATGAGTGTATCATTTATACAGTACCCTCAAATAGCAGCATCAGAGTTACACAGTTAACACAAAAACAATAGAAATCAGCCTCACTTTGCAGCCTATACCACCCATATATAAGACAAACAACTCAAGTCGAAGAGATTTTGATGTTAGGATGCATGAAGCTCAATAATGATGTGCTAAGTGACATCACCACGCATGAAGTAGGCAACTCTGTGGCTAGCATTGACCTTACTGACTGTATGACCCATTAATTGGAACCCCCTCCCCCATTAGCAAGGGAAAATTAATTAAAAAGTTCGTTTACCAGGCCTTCCACCTCCTAATATTTCGGTAAAGGGTCTGGCTATAGTGGGACTATTCGGGACACCTCTTCAATTACACCAATATATGTACCAATGTTATTGTCAGGAATGTCACACTTTGAAGGATATCAGCCCCACCCACACCATGCAGGCTAGGAGAGGAAGAACTGAAACATGTGCAGTTCCATAGCTAAATATGTACTGTCCAAGTTGAGTAGGCAAGACCATAAGTGAGGTGAAAGAGGAATGTATTGGCAGAAACCAGAAAACAATCAAGGTCACATGACTGTAGTGACTTTGACAAAAACAACAACAACAAAAAACGTCCAGGAGTGAAAAAGTTATGGATCAAAGTACTCATTTTTATAGTTAAGAAGTAACGAAAAGTTTGGCAGGCTATATTTATAATAACTACTCATAGTTAATTGCTTATGAAAAGCATGTAGCTATTAAAATAACAGAAGGTTCTGAAAGGTACTTTTGGAACTTCTCTTATGAATGGGCCACAGGGCGAGTGACCAGGTCCTGGCACATGGCTAGCTGATTGAATGGGCCACAGGGCGAGTGACCAGGTCCTGGCACATGGCTAGCTGATTGAATGGGCCACAGGGCTAGTGACCAGGTCCTGGCACATGGCTAGCTGATTGAATGGGCCACAGGGCTAGTGACCAGGTCCTGGCACATGGCTAGCTGATTGAATGGGCCACAGGGCGAGTGACCCAGGTTCTGACACATGGCTAGCTGATCTAGTTATGCATCAGAATAACATATAGTGTTACCAAATAAAGCTTATTTTGCTATGAAATAAGCCTTATTTTGTAACCAAATTGTTTTGCTACAAAAAAGGATTTCAAAAAGCCCTATTTTGTTACTAAATAAAGCTTATTTTGTTGCAAAACATGGCATATTTCATTGCCAAAGAAGTTTATTTGATTAGGCAGCATTATACACTATTATGCCTCATAGTAAGAGACCAAAGATGAATTAGCTTGCCATATAAAATAGGGCTTTTAAAAGCATTATTTTGGTAACAAAATAGGGCTTTTTTTCCGTAGCAAATGGGCAATATTTGGAAAAGGATGTAACTCCAGAATTGTGTGGTTTTTACTTTTCCCATAGACTTTTTTAAGACTTGAAACAGCACTATCTCACTGGTTCTGAAGATTCTTTTGGATTGCTTCGAAATACACTTTGAAGTTATTAAGTAGGCATGTGATAAGTAGTCCATCAGGATAGTGTGCTCACACTCACAAACTCATTGCTGTCTGTAGTTGTACTCTGACAAGGACATCTCAAGAGCTAGTGGCCTCACATTCATTGATTCTGGTATCCCTTGGTAAAGCTTCGCAACTAGCAAAACAACTATAGATATGATTAACCCTTTACCAATCACCCTTTATCAGCCAACCATGTGACAAAAGCAACATACAAGTAACCTTGATCCGCCAATCCCTATAACAAATCCCTTACACTATCTGTTACCAACCAATTTCTGGATGACAACTATACCAACCATGCAACAGATTACCCTTTACCAACCAATACCAGTGACAAGCAACCAGTTACACACCCATTTAAAAAAGACAACCCCTTACCTGCCAGAACCACTGAATCTGCTTGGCATTTCTTGTATAGTTCCTATACACCGTGTTCTTTTCCCATTCGCTAGCATTCAGTTCCTGCATGCCACACAGCATCAGCTCCAGCTCCTTCTCGTCAAAGAACTGCAACCACTGCAGCGGCACTACCTCGTTGAAGCCGTCCAGGAAGGCCTTGGTCTGCTCCTCAACGCCTCGCTTGAATCTCCACTGCATCATTAGTCTATGCAAACACACACACAATGGATGAGATTGCCACCAGTCATTTGGACAGTGGAAAAGTCTCTCCCCTAAATCTACCTACCCTTTCTTAAAATAGTTTTGGGCCACTTGACTGTCATAACTAGTGATATTACAAGTCAGAGGAAGTAATATGCCAGGACAGTTCAAGGCAATATAACTTTCGAAGACAAAAACGACTGGTTAGTTATCAGTGTTTGATACAGAAAAAAAAAAAGGGGGAGGGGGGGAAGAACACTAGGACTTCCCCCCTTCCCCAATTTTCCTCAATATTCCATAGGGTATACTTTGCATACGTGACTTAAACTGAATGGTTGAGAGATTCTACAGTTACGATTGAATGCTCCAGTTTTGCTGTCATACGGGCAGTGGGAATATTTCTCACAATTTTTACTATAAAAATAACACTAAATAGAGAATTGGTTTTTGGTTTCCATTGGTAAATTGCTGCATGTGTGCACTCATCTCAAAGTATATAGCCACACCCTCAAACTCTAATGCCCCCCCCCCCTCCCAGTGAAAAAAGAAGCAGATGTTTACATACATACATACAACACATAATTTCTCAGCCACTTTACAATTCATTAGATTTTTTTTCTTCTTCAGAATTGAAACAAGAATTAGTATACCACCAAGTAGTAGTAGTGACAATCCAGAACAAAAAACAAACAAACAAAAAAAACAAACAAAAAAAAAACAAGACAAAAAAAAACAAAAAAAAAAGTTCTTGGCTAAGCAGCTATCAATTATTTTCAATTACATCATTGCTCTGTTCACTGTCTTTACTCAGTTGTACATAAATCACTTGTGTCTCGTGTGTAGAGATAAGGAAGTAAGATGTCATTAGAAAGTACTTACAGGAACCAAACAAAGCCTCTCAAATTATCTCATCTCATTCACTCACTCGACGTATTCGTGTTTATTTTCCTCAGTGACCAACTTCTTCTCCCCTTCTGGCACCAGATCATGTGTCTTCAGTTCTCCCAGAGTCTCATAGTCTACACAGTAAAACATCTCCAGCCCACACTCTTCTATGTCGTTCTCCCTGAAATAAAATAAACAACACGTATTCCTGAAATAATCACAACACCTTAAAGACACCTGCAGAGAGTCAGTTATTTGTACATCACCATCACTTACCATAACAATTCAGGCAATTAAATAAAAACAACAAAAATCCAATATCAGCACATGGGGGAGGGGGGGGGGGGGGGAGGGGGGGGGGAAAAGAAGTGTGACGGGAAAGTGATTACACCCTTATAATAAAAAAATTAATGAAAAAAGATGTGTGACCACACCCTCTAATTAATGCTCTGCAATGCATTGATCAGTATCCAGTCAAACACTTCTTGGTCTGTGTGTGTGTTGTGTGTGTGTGTGTGATATGACACTCACTTTATCCACACTAGGGAGTTGTAAAACTCTGGGTCAATGGACTCCAAGTCTTGAATGGTGTGCTTCTTGCCGAGCATCTGCTTGTAGAATGGCATGCTGAAGCTGTTATCAATGAACTTGCCATGGTAAAGGGCCTACACAACAGAAAAAGGATGACATGTGCCCCTTGAACTAGGTACCTACTATTGGAATGTGAAACCAGTGTCTTCCCGATTTAGAGCATATCTCAAACAAGAAAAGCATTCTTACTCCTCCATTTCGAATTTAGTAGCACACACACACACACACACACAAAGAAACCACAACAAATTGTCCTCCTTCATGTTTGCTTAAAGACCATTAACAACAAACAAAAAAAGAGAGAGAGAGAAAGCATCACTGAAAACAATGACCCCAACAACAACAACAGCAAACAACCACACAATTCACCATTGCAATAACTCGGCCGACAAATTTGAAGAAGGTGAGATGCTCTGGGTTGACTCCAGAGGCTGGGTTGATCTGCAGAGTGTAGCTGTGCTCGCTGGTGTATTGGAATAGACAGTACATGGGATTCAACATCTGGTGGGACAGGTGGAAGAACCACTCCCTCGCGGGGCCTCCGTAGTCTAGCCCCTCCTCCCCGCGGAACACGATGTATAGCCGACGACGAAGGTCTTGAGATTGAAAACGCATGATCTAAAAGTTGGAATACAACCAGAGCCTTCATATGTACGTACAAATAATATATAGAAATCACTAATAATACTTCTGGAACTCTTTTAGAGACAAAATAGACTTGATAAATTCAGTTACTCTTGATTGGTAGGCTTTCTCTTTTAAAGTTACCACCATATATATAAATATAGCTTGGAGACAGCATTCAAAATTACAAAAGTTAAAAAAAAGTCTTGCAGAGAGATAATGTGTAGGTGAAAAAGAAAAAGGAAAGGAAAAAAATAAAGGAAAGAAAAAAATTGGGTGTCAATTACTAACCTTGACTATGTCCCTCTCTATTAGCAAAATAAAGACATACGTACTTACTTGAGCAAAAGAGTCTTCAAAAATGGTGTCTCTTGACACAGCAATCTTGATGTGCTGAGGAAGAGCATTTGACTACAGACAGACAGGCACACACACACACACACACACACACACACATACACGAGAAAGAGAGGGGTAGTTAGCATAAACATCAACAGCTGTTGCCATGCCTACTAGAGTGTACCCTCGCTACTGTAGAGTGCAAGTGCCTGGCACAACCAAGCAGACATATAATAAGATGTGATGGTAGAATGACTTACTGCACATAGATTCCTGAAATGTCCAACTTTCCACTTGAAACTTCTCTCATACGTGATTGGAACGCCGTAATGTCCGATGGGCCCGCCTTCTCCACCTGACGGCTTCCGAGGATCTACAGCAACAACATTAAATCAACAACCATGTAAACAACAAACAACAACAGTGCCACTAGAGCCAATTACATAGCTAAACTATGACTACAAATATTTTTGATGACCAATACCAGGCATCCATACGGGGTTTCTCGCTTGGGTGGGTGGGGCAACATGAAATTCTTGGTGTATTTAGGGAGAAGAATTGGTGTGTTACACTAGTAGTATATACTATTTTAACAATTACATCTAAAACTATCAATTCTTGGCGGGGGGGGACCTACCTGTGAAACCCTGAATACCATGGCAACATATCATATGAAAACACGTAATTATGAAGACACGCCCTAACTGTTATGTCCTCATGATCACAACAACCAAGGTATGTATACACTAGCAGGCCCACCAAATTTAAATTTAAAATAATAATAATCAGGGATTCATATAAGATTTTTCACTTGGCACAGAAAAAAAAGGGGGGGGGGGGGGGGGGGAGAGGAGGGAGGGGAGGGGGCATGACACCCTGGTAATAATAACAAAACATTCCGCTATCGATGACCCTGTCTTTGTAATCATATTATTCCGAAACAATATATACGTACAAAAGGAAAGCAACACATCTCCCGCCACAAGTTCATGCCCCCATATTCGCTAACCTTGGAAAGTGGTGGTTCTGTTGTTATGGTCCACGAAGTACCGGACTCCCTGGTCCGTGTAGCGCTGCTCCCATCCCAGGGGGAGTGGCAGTTGATCAGCCATAGACAATCTGGGGTCCTCCCACTGAGTTGTCTTACTCTTGTGGTTTACAAAATACACGCGACTATTGGGAAGCATCCGCTTTTCTGGTAGCAATATATATATATATATATATAAAATAAATGAATTAAAATATTATATATATATAATAATTGGATAATAAAAAGGAATTTTTGTATAAACCCATTCCAGTTATTGTAATCAACTACACTACTGAACACAAACAGTTTCACTTTAATACTCCTCAAGTGCTACTAAAATCAAATTAAAAACAAAACAACAAACAACAACAACAAAAAACAAAAAACCACCAACACACTCACCCCAATCCTTGTCCAGTTCTCCAAGTCCATCCGTCCCTTTCTTCCCTGCAGCAGAAGTGCTGGCACCCCCACCTGCAGCAGAAGTACTGCTACCACTACTACTTGGCTTTGAGGTTCCCGGCATTGACGTAGCAGCCCCCACAGCCGGGGGGTCGCTGGGATTCGAGGACCCCCCGACGAGGAACCTCTGCTGGTGTTGCTGACTGCGCTCCTGCAGGTTGGACGCCTCATTCTGCTGCCACTGCTCAAAGTTTCGCACTGTTTCCACTGTAGGCTTCTGCCAAGTGGTCGTGCGCGTGTTGTGATCGACGTAGTATATCCGCCCCCTCTCATCTTGTCTTCTTTCCCAGCTATATTAACACATAAGCAACATGATATAAATCCTTTTTTTCACTACTTTAGCTAATAATAAGAATTCAAAATTTTAATTACAAGTACCTAGTATAAGTTATACAATAAATAATTAGAAAACATTTCAACTCCGTCAAATCTTTCAGTGACTTTAGACATGCAAAAATCCAATTTTTTGAATGTCCAAGTTACTGAAGAGTACTTGACAGGGTTGGAAAGTTTGAAAATTATTTATCGAATAACTGGTAGAACCTGTAATAGTAAAATTACTATTGAGTAAACTAAAAAAGCTGGAAGTATAATAACTATAATATAAATACAAAATAAAATGGGGAAACCAGGTAAACTTTACTTAAACAAAGTAATATCTAATGTGTCTTCCAATCATCTCCTATCTCCCATAATTCAAGCTAATTAAAAGCCCCTCCCTCCCCTCCTCCCTCAAGCAACAATCCAGTAATCACGATAAAGCCATATGAGTATGAAAGAACACATTGCACGGGTAATGTGAATCCATTGCACGGGTGATGTGAATCCATGGTATGTCAACACATTGCACGGGTGATGTGAATCCATGGTATGTCAACGTCAGAGAAAAGCAACAACAAAACTATCAGTTCACATGTACTACTAGGGTTCCCCCTACAGAGAGGAGGAAATTACTCAAATTACCAGAGTGCTCGAAAATCCCCACGTCTACACAGAGGGAAGCAACACAACCTCCAGCCATTAAGGCTCAGGAGTACTGAAGAGTGTTTGTGTGTACACACACACATATAGCATCAAATAGTGCCAGGTTATGATAGAGTACAGATACAAGGATGAAGATTCAGAGAGTACATTGGGAACAGTGTCCGCCAACATTACGATGATACTATTACTAGCAATCGAAGCCAGCAGTGATAACTTTCAAGAGTCAAGTTAGCGCTTTATCAGCTGTATTCTAATCACCTGCAAGGAATGTGACAATGCTGTTGGGCAGGCTGTGGGGCTGACGCTGCGCCAGCTGGTACTAACTAGCTAACATACCAGCAACGGCAATCTGTAAGCATATGTGCATGTTTTCTAGCATGTTGTACAAAATAAACTGTGATTGGCATGACATAATCAGCTGAACAGACAGACACTTTTCACGGAGTACATGAGTACATTAAATGGGGGAAGTTATCACACTGACGAAAGGTCAATATGAAAAAAAATAATCTAAAGTTTGACACTGTTGTCCTGTCATGCCTGAAGACACATTGCGTGAATTGTCAGCTAATACTTGTTCCAATTAACATACTGGGTCTATTCTCTGACCTGACCTGACTGTTTCATCATGATACTGGGTCTATTCTCTGACCTGACCTAACTGTTTCATCATGACACTGGGTCTTTGACAAGACATTTAAATCAATTGGTCAGAAACCGTACTTATATCTACAAAACAAAACAACATGAGCTGATAGTTCAATGCATACACTAACTAAGTACTGCTGACTGTCCTATTTTCCAGTATTCAACAGTATTCAATTAATAAATCAAAAGGGTGTGTGTATGAGCAGGTGCTTTTTGTTTTCTGGCGGGACTTACCCGGTAGGCAGTGGTTCTGGTCTGTCCCAGGTAGTTGTTCGGGTATTGTGATCGACATAGTACATCCGTCCCTGAGGATCCACTCGCTGCTCCCAGCTACAAACATAACAAAAGGAACAACAACAATCAATAGATCCTTTGAACTAATTACATTTTCACACACTGCAATTACATACAAAAACTGTATGTGAGTGGGGAAGTACAGAGAGAGAGGAAACAAACAAACAAACAAAATGGCAACAGCAATTCTAAAGTGAAGCCATATGAAGCCATATGATTACACCCAGAGTGCTACTAGGGAAAAAAAAAGAAGAAAAAAAAAGATTCTTTTTATAGAGAAATTTGCCCATTAATGCACAGTTAATCAATAGTGTGGTCGAGTATGCGTGAAGACAAATCTTTCTGGCGTTGTTCTTCCTTTGCCAACTTCTATTTTCCATCCATTACTCTATACAGGTACCTACCACATGCAGAACAATTCAGATTTGTCCTTACTAAACTACAAGGCACGCTTCAGTTTGACAAGCTAATAAGACGTGATACAAATTTTGGGAGTGCTTACTTGGAGGGTAATGGAGGTAGAGATTGCTGAGATCTTGGTTGCTGTGGGTAGGCTCTATTGGAGCCTGAGATAAATGATAACAAAAAACAAAAAACAAAAAAATACACTAACTATCCTTAAAGGGCACGCAAACAAAAAGCAAACAGTATATTTTATATTTATATAATAGTAATAATAATAATAATTGGCATAGCGAGCGAGACACTTACAGGGGTAACACAATTGAAACTCGGGGATGTTTGTTTGTTTATATGTTTGGACGTACGTATGTCATTTTATACTTTGACCTTCTCATATTTTTGTGTTAGCTCGTTGTTCGACCCTGTCCCAAACTTCACTAAATGGAATCCTCCGGTTTAGCGATCATTACCCGTAATCTGTCAGTATTTGCTTGAAAATTCTTTGTCCACTAGAGTAACTACGAAGCTAAGCCTTGTGTAGGTATGTTCAGTTGTGTGAAAGTATTGTGCCTTTCACAAAGAAAACGTGTAAATAATGCTACTTGTTTTTGTTGCTTTTTTTTCAATTCTAATGTTGCAGGGTGTGGTTACTATGGCATTGAATCCCCTTTACCTTATACACGTAATTTAAACTTGACTTTTTCTTAGTAGCTTGAGTTTGAAGTTAAAATCAATCGTTTAACAATAGTGTACAGTTTTAGGCTCGCTCGCCATTTGTGCTCAAGCACATCACTAGTAATAACTATTAGTATTACAATAATAAACTACAGTAATTGGTTGTTGTAGGGAGTTTCAAACTAATTCAGTTTTACCTAATTATTACAATAATTGCCATGAGTGGCTCACACCATATCTCACAAGAGAGTGCTTATACATGACGATCCTTACCAGAAGCCGCCGCCGCCTGCTGTTGCCTGCTACTATCCGTAGTAGTGCCAGTCAGAGGTGTCTGACCAGACAAAGCCGTGGTAGTCGTAGCTCTGGGCTGGGCCGTAGAACGAGTCTTTGGCGTCGAATTTGCAACGGTGGAAGTTGCTGTCGCCGGCACGGTGGAACCGGAGCCTAATCTGTTAGCCCCTCCCACCACGGCTGCAGCTGTTCCCACTGCAGCAGCAGTAGCCGAGCTGGTTGTAGTACTAGTAGTATTAGCTCTAGGATTACGTGGACTCGATTGTTGCTGTCCGGAGTTACCACCAGTAGTGCCACTCCTACTCCCCAACACTGGATCATCGGTTGTTCCCAAATTGAGTAGGTCAACGGTTGCCGTCACGGAACCCACACCATTATTCCTCACATTATTGGCTGAAGTTGACGACGGTATGTGTGCGCTCGTTCCAGAATTTACCGAAGTTGACGATGGGACAGAGGTCACCACCGGGGGCTGATTACTGGAGATGTTGTTGGGTGAACTTCCCCCATCCGTAGTCACTCGAACTACATCTGAGAGAGATATGTGGAGTTCGTCCAGTTCTATCTCGATGTCCCCACAGTGCTGGTTAGGAGGCTTTTCTTTCTTCAAGGGAAGTGTGAGCTTGCAGTGCTGAACTGTAGAGTGCACAGTATTGTAAATACACACACACACACAGCATATGACCTTTTGTTATAATTAACACAATTATGAAAGAAAAAGGCTAGGTGGTTAGAAGAAAGAAAAAAAAAAGAAAAAGAAAAAAAAAAAATCACCCCTTTCCTTCCTCCCTCAAATACAATACTTATTACACAAGTCCGAGTACAAAATGGGGAGATATTTCATGCGCAAATATTTTTATAAGCCAAAGGTGAGTGAGAATACAAGTGTGAGAGTGAAATCGGGCACGTTGGAACATTTAATATGCAGTGCTCAGTACAGGGGGGGGGGAGGGGGGATTGAACGCTTGTGTGATGCGGAAATAATCAACAAAAATATTCAACGTATAATAATAAAAATTATATCACAATGACAAAAATCTTCCTGTACCATTTCCATTGTGCTGTCTAATGACAGGCAGTATGTCCAGAGAGGCAGATCCGTATGTGGCGGCAGTTAACAACCCTTTACCAAGAATATTGAATACGAGATGAGAAGACTGGGTCACCAGACTACACACACACACACACAAATGGCGTAAATCTATGAGAGACGGTCAGGTGTTAGGCAACCTTTGCAAAATGTAACTCGTGTTGAAATGTATACAAACCACTTGAAGCATAACATCTCCACCAGTGCAGTAAGGTACAGAGCATGTATTTGAAAACACACAAATATATGCATACTAAACTTAATCCAGATAAAACGCCAACAAATTCCCTGATAGTTCCACAACTTCTCCCCACATCGATCCATCACTGTCATGTAACAGAGCTCGCAAAACTGTCTCAGAGTAACAAAAGCAAAAGGAACCTTCCAGCTTTAATCAATGGCTTCTCGGCCAGGTGACTAGCACTAAGTAATAGTTAGAGCATAAGCGCGCATGCTCTAACTATTTTAGATCCCGTTTACGCATGCCCAGTTTCCACTAGCAACTTTGTTTATCAGCATTTTCGCAGAAATGGCTAAAGGCAAAAAATAGTGCACACTCACCAAGTTAGTACACCTAGTAACAATATAGCAACGGGATCTAATACTGTGCAAGATCCTGTTATCAATAGACACTTGATAAACGATGCTTGTTCCAAGCTGAATCAGTTATAAGCTATCAGCTAGAGTCTATTCTAGTGGAGTTGGCCAGGATACCAACACACGGACAGTAGAAACACTTACATACTTAACAACGAGCAAATTTAGGTCACATGACATAGACAACCATGCATGTGGAAAAGGGGGAAAATAATAATATAAATCAGAATCTAGGAAAAAATAAAAATAAATAAAATATAAAAAAAGAGGGGAGAACATCATAATAATTTTTTTTTGCAAATTTACTTATACAACATTGCAACTGATTGATGTGTTTTAGCAACAGTGAAAGCAAACAACAACCACAACAACAACCAAAAATGATACTGGCTATTGTAAAACTGAAAATCTAATAGCGTGGCAGAGCAACAGTAGCAACAAGTAATCCATTTTTAACAAACAAGCATGGAATTAAAGTCCGTACATACATACTGTATAGCATGGTTGGTTATAAGAAATATTGCATCACAACTAACACTCGATCCTTTACAAGCACACACACACACACATACACTGTGAACTCTTCATCCCACTCTGGAGTGGTGGTCTTCTTTTTTGTATCCGTGCGAATATTGCCTTTCTGCCCATCAACGATGACTTCACAGTACGGATTGTGTCGACCTATAAAACAAATAAATTTATAAACAGAATGTGCAGTCGGACAACACAGTTGGGCCACGTACATTCTCAATTTTCCCAATAAAACGCCACAGTCTAAACTAAGTCTTTCTATTTTAGAAAAATAGAATGTGGCTAACTGAGAAGGATGAAATGCTCAGTAGAAATGAAACAACAACTAAGTACGCTGTTAACCTTAGGAGAATAGATCACAGTGGAATTTTAGAGTTGTGAACTCCTTGGGAAACCAAGGTGTTTGTATCTCTGAAATATTCCGCTGCTATTGAAATAACAATTAAAATTATGTTATTGTTTCGATTCAGCCATTCAATTTTTTGGTTGATCAATCGTTCATAACTCTGAAATTTTACTGCTATTTTTAAACTACTTAACAAACAACAACAACAACATAAATGCTTAATAGCTCTAAGTAACACATGAATATAATTTTTAGTGGGACATACCGCTGTCTTAACTCAAGCCTGTAATCTTACCTTGGTATAAAATATCCGGGGGGGGGGGAGGGGAAGTAATAATAAAGGGAAAGAGCATCGCAATGTAACAGAGGGGAAAAGGTCTGCGTGGCTGACAAAGTTATGGAATTGTAATGCGACCCAGACATGACCACACCTCTTAGGAAGACATGGCATACCATAATGAATTAAGTAGAGTTCTACTAGTGAGGAGGATCTTGCTCATAATCAACTTGTTAGTAAATAGACGTAAATAAACCAATTTACAAAAATGATAATAAATGGTGTCACAACCAATAACAAAAATCTGTGCTGCATGAACCATATTGGTATTACTTATCTGAAGATAAAACAAGCCGATAAAAGCAATTCCTAAAGAGTATCACATCCACCAACCAACCAAATAACAACAAGGGTAATACTTAAGTATTTCAGGCATTTTCACACTGGTGGGACTACATAGATGATCATCTTGCTACTTTTAAGCGAACTACAAATAAGTCAATCTACCCCATTGTAATTACCTCCTAGTGTCCCTTGAGGCTCCAGCCTGGCTCGAAGCACTGTAAAAGAAAAACAGAACAAAAATAACAACGAAACCAACTCACACACATTAGTTTCTAGTAATTAACCTTAAAAATGAGAGCTTGTGAGAAAGAAAAGATGTATGTATACTGGGGGTTGTATGTGTGGGCCATACTTCACTGTAGTTGACTAACAGCAGCATTGAATAAAAATGCACCGTATTCATTATTTTACTTCAGAAGCCTATTCAATGAATAGAAGCTTAAAAAACAAACAAATAAACCCGGTCTAAATACAATGAAGCAAACAATTGGCTGAAGATGATGTGCTCTGTTAATGTGTAGATGTACTACCCTTCTCAAAAAAAAAAATAAAAAAAATAAAATAAAATAAAATAAATAATAATAAATAAAAATAAATAAATGTAGTCTGGTTGGCTGATTTGAAGCCCTCCACTTTGTCATGGCAATTCAGAATATACCAGTAATTTATACTTATTCATTCTAGGCAGACTAAACTGTGTATGCTAAAGTAAGAACCATTGAAAAAGCTTTTCTACCAGGGGGACGCACAAGATCCTCCTAGTTCAGGTGTCTTTACATTTTAAGGTGTTGACAGCTAAGCTAACCATTTTAATGATAGGCATGATATATATACAATTCCAGAATTGCCTTAGCATTTTTCCTACCCTAGAAATCCTTCATAATAATATCAAGCATAGTAGCTCTATACATTAAAACCTGAACAAACCACAGTAAAGAAAACAACAACAACAAATTACACAAAAACATCAAAACACCTGTCCTGCCCCATAACCTACTTGGTTACTCCCAGGATGCATTGTATAAGGTCGTGCTCTCACTGATTCTATGTATATCCTCAGGGGATTATCTCTTACAAGTCCATTTGGCACTGGCATGACTACTGCCAATAAGTGAACAAATTCCCACCCTCTCTTCAGAAGAAACAAACAAACAAAAAACAAAACAAAACAAAAACCCCACAATATTGCACAAAGCCTCCACAGGTGGTGTCAAAATATGGCATTCTTCCAAGAAGCACCTATTGACAGCTTATCTCGGTCCAGTCACACAAATAAACAGAGTGAATTTTAACACCATGCCTCACTTAGCTTGAAGAAGGTGTTGATCAGAGCAAAAGGTGCCGAGGAGGCCAGCCAAAACGGCAGATTTCCCCCCCAACCGTTTAGACCCCATCAGTGCGAGTAATAGCAAGGGTAGTTGAGATATACAGGAATAGTGCAAGGTAAATAGAGTGTTACGAACTTCATGTTTTACAAATGCTATCTATCGATTCTGACTACAATGACTGAAAGTACTCCGCCATCTTCATTGCAAACCTATGAACTTATTACTAGCCTCATTACTTGAAAATCATAGAGCAACTACTATTGATATTGGCACTTAAATGACTGTACAATTTCAATTTCTATAATAAAAAAAAACAAGGGAAAAAAACAAACTACTATAACCCTCTTGCACATGCACGCTGAGGGTTAATTACCATTAGCACAAGGGTGAACTGTGTACAGAAGAGTCTGCTCAGGAGTTAACAATACTAGTTTCTTAAAAGGAGAGAAGAGCCTGATGAAACACTATCAAGTCTTATGACCCCACTTCCTCACTCCCTCCACTACATACACATTAGCCACAACTGCTATAAGTACTTCAACGAAGGCTACAAAATGCTCACCTATACACTGCCACACGTCGTTACTGAAAGTCTAATCCATTAATATGTACTCCAAAAACTTTTTTTTTGTACTTAAAACAACAACACCAACTATTAGCTCTCGGTGATGTGATGTGCAATGATCCATATTTAGATAGTGGGTCATGTTTTGTCTTGACGTGTAGGTCCAATGTGAGCTAATTGATATAGAGTGCTCAGGTAAAAAATGGTCACGATAAATCAGAGTTGGTATTCTTAGCTCATTTGGTTACAAAACAACAACTTAACAAACAACCAGGCCACTGCTCTTTTTGTAGACTTTTTTCAAGTAATAATATCAAGATCATTACATTATTGGTGGACAACTGTGAAAGCTTTCGGCTATAGTAACAAACCGTTTCACACGTAGGGAGACTTGATCAATATTAAAACCATTATTAAAGGATTCTTCCATTAAAATTTTTTTTTTTATTTACAAGCCACATCACAGGTAATAATACCTTTGAAAATAGGGTTTGCAGCACACTTTGCTTTGGCTAGCTTACCACATCGATATTGACAAGGCTTCCCACCTTGCTATGCTGGCTGAATCACTGCCTATTGCTGCTGGGGGGGCACACCAGCAAACTTGCCAACTCTGATCTACTGCAGCTAACTATACATATTTTTCCAGCTACAAAAAGTCCTTGAAACTACTGTACTATTCAGCTACCCTAAGCACTAGAACAATACTTATACACTGGGAGGAAGAAAAAAGTGTCAAAAAGAACGTACAGACAACTAATATGGATCTTATGGCAATACAACTCCAAATAAATACATATATAAAACTTGCCTTTTAGTTTCAACGATATATTAGGAAACACAACACAAGATCTTCTCTGTGTGTAATCAACTTTCCCACTTTAAAACATTTTTTAACTGAATCCGACTTTGCAAATAATAAAATTAATAATAATAAATAAATAAATAATAATAATAATAATAATAATAATAATAAAAAATAATAAAAATGTTTCCTCCCAACTCCAAACTGGGTTCTGCCCGCACTAGTCAAGATAAGTATGGGAAGACTAGCCGGATGTAATAATCAACTCGTTATACAATATTTTCAGGCCAATACACATAACTGTCAAAAAAAAAATCCAAAAAAATCCATTCTTTAATTGATACAATTAAAAAACAATCGATACCATACTGTGAAAAATCCATGCATTGGGTTGTACTGTATCTAGCGGTAGAAGCTTTCATCTCCCCCATCCTCTTGTAACTCCTCAGCTTCACCCACTTCTGTTAGCATGCTGTGTGCAGCATGACATTGAGGCTGAACCCTAATCACTATATTTACCTCCAATAGCATTTGTCAATATTGGTACATTTTATGTCCCTCCCCCTTCTCTGCTCCCCGCCCACTCCCACCAAAACCTCCCATTAATAAACACAAACTTTCTTACCTCTCAGTGTCATCTGGGAATAGCTTGGAGCCAAATACTCACTACACAACAACACAGATAGATAGACACACACATAGCAACAAGTAAGGACATGAATAAAGACACTAGTTCAGGAAGTGACTATGATTAGGCTACTGAGAGGTGGAGTGGAAGACCCAGTCATGGGGCAGGAGGGGAAGTTTCCTGTCATCTACACAGGGAAACTGCTGGACTTTGGCACTGTCCACAATGTGCTACACCATAAAACACATTCCTTATCCATGCCACCCCGGCTCTATCCAAGAAACCATCTTTTCATCTAGAGAACCTCAAAGGACCTGACAGAATGGGCCTAGTGAACACCAGGTTATTTGTCTTCGAAATTGTATCATATGTCAGGTGTTTTCGAGTGTCAAATTTGTTTAGCCAAGTCTTTGTGGAAGATATGACTATACTGCTTCTTAAAATATGTCAATAATGGACGTAATTGTATACACAGACGGCACACAACATTAATGGAAGTACCCATCACTTGTAGCTGTCCCAAGTAGGCTACCAAAAGTTTACATAGGCTAACTAAGTGCTTACTTTAGCTGTCCACCTTCTGACATAACTGAAGCAACTTGGATGACTGATGAAGTACTACTACTGACTGAGTTGAATCTCCAACTGTTAGCCTAGGACTATGTGTGCGTATGAGGCACAGTAAACACAATATTATATATCTGGTAAGTCTTACACAGTAATAAGACAATGAGCTAAGTAACTTCAAAACACCAAAATAATAAACCCTAAAACTTCGAGAACTCACCCGAAATGAGAACTGCTGCCGCCCGACTACATATGGCAATAATGCCTTTACCGTACTAGGCAAATGTGCTACGTTAACTACACAGAATGCAACTAAAGGTGGAGTTATAAGAAAAGTTCTCGTAACTTGAAACCATAAGGAGGAGCTGTCTTCTCCCCTCTCCTGCTCTCTCTCTCAACAAAACTACTATCACATGATATCCGATGACGTAACCGGAAACGGGCAGCTCCTTTTTTTTTTTTTTGACGCACGCGCAATATACTTGTTTACGCTTTGGTTCATAACCATGGCTACATCGATCATAGGGGTGGGGCTAGTTAGACGTGCCGCAGGATGGCTGAAGTAGACGTAGACGTCGCGGAGGAAAATAAGACGGTAAGACGTAGCGGAGGAGATATTTTAATATAAGTGAGCTTGATTCGTAACAGGTTGAAAGTACTCTGGAAGAAAAAAAAGAGACCCCACCAGAAATGGCCCAGCAACCGCCAGGTGAAGAAGCTGAGGCAATGACTTCGGAAGCTAACAACAGGGAAGGCGAGGTTACTGCTGATAACAGTGTAGGAATGGATGCGGACACTCAGGAATCGACCACTGATCAAGCTGATAATATTCTTGATACAGCAGAAAAATATTCTAGTGAACAGGATGCACTAAAACAAAGTGAGGACAAAATCGAGCCAAGCTCTGTAGAGGAAGAAATACCTGATTCTACACAGCATTCAGATACTGGTGATCATAATCTACCCAAGGCTCCACCAGTTGAAGCTGAAACAATTGCCTCAGATTCCGAAGCACAACAAACTTCAGCTCAGAGCAACAGTGAAGTTGATTCCACAGCACAAACAACTGACCAGAGCAAATCAGAAAAACCAGAAATAGAAGGTCAAAATTCAGTACCTGCCACATCCGACACTGTAACCGGCGATACTGAAGACATAAAAAGACCAGCTACAGAGCCTGCATACATAAAGAAGGTACTGCAAATAAGTAGCTAATTTGCTGACAGGAATAGTGAAACACTCTCAGGTCTAAAGAATGGAAATGATATAATGTACAAGCTCACTGCTATGCAATATTCTATCTAATCTGAGGTTGTTAGTCAAGAAAATTTAACATAGTATGAGAGATAGAAACTTATAGGACATTTTGACTTAGCTGTATATATATAAATATTTATTGCAAATCTGTTCTTTAGTAACTCATACTTTATGTCATTCTGATTTTGTTTACACTATGATGTGCATTATTGCGGGGAAAAAAAAAGTCAAAAAGGCTTTATAAAGCATCATTTTTAACGAGTTAACAAGGTTTATAATATCCATATATTTGCTTGCAGAAAAAAAAGGATAAGAAGTCCAAACGACGATCTCGGCGCAGTAGTGAACCGAGTGGCGATGTTCCAAAATTAAGTCGTAAGGCATCCAAGACCAGCTCTCCAATGAGTCCTGCAGGCCTAGGAGGGAAGCGGTGCCTAGAGGCCATAATTGCAGCTACTTTCCAACTGTCTGATGATGACGGAAGTGGGTATATATCAGAGTCAGCTTTTTGGGAGGTATGTCAGAATTTGTAGGTAAAATTTAACCCGTTTTTCTAACATTATTCACTATATGTACATACTTTTAAGACGTCAAAATATCAATATGACAATGACAAAAGCTCTATTAGCATTATGAACTTCAAAAATTCAAATGTTAATTTACTCCAGATATTGCAAAGTACTCTGTCTTTGGAAAGGGATGAAATAGAAGCACTACAGGCAACAATTCATGTAGACAAGGCGGGTCAGATATCTTATGTTGATTTTGCATCTCATGCTGCGGATCTGTTCATCCAACTTTATGCCAACCAGCCAACCGCTGAGAAACACTGGATTGAGCTTAGGATGCCAGATGAATCACTGTTTATTAATTATAACAAGAAAACAGGGGAAGCAATGTAAGTAATAAGAAAAACTTTGATATTGTTTTACAGTACACTGTAGCATAAAATAAACACATTTACTTAACATTATTATTAATATAATTACTAATTATTATTATTATTATTATTATTATTATTATTATTATTATCACATTTAATGATAAAAACTGTGACCATACTTTTGTTTTTGCAACTCCTCTATTACCAGGGATAAGAATCAAGCTGGCAATGATTTCTTTACGGCGATAATTGACGATCTATATGGACGAGCTGAAAAGGATGAAAATGGAAATGTAGACTGGAACATGTTCCACCAAGTCATTCAGTCAGCAGAGATGTCTCCTTATCTGGTACAGGAGGATTATGAAGACATGTATGCATATTATGCAAGCTTTCCTGATCAAAAAGCTTCCTACAATGAATTCTATGCACTTGTTCGGGAAGCCATTTTGCGTGTTTACAGAGCAAAAGATCCTTCTGAGGTATAGTATACTACTACTACTACTACTAATAATAATAATAGTAGTAATAAATAATACAATAATAATAACAGTAGTAGTTGTTTGTAGTAGTAGTAGTAGTAGTAGTAGTAATAGTAGTAGTAATAGTAGTGATGATAGTAGTAGTAATTGCAGTTGATGTGTGAGTGAAGCTAGTGGGTCACTGTCAGGTTTAACTCAATCGAAATTTTGATATAATGGTACATATGATCTCTTTTTCTCACATGCTCCTAATTATGTAAATTGGTAATATTTCTAGAAAATATACAAAAAACAGTTTTATTTATAACTTTTTCGAACATATTATGGCAATGCTTTTTTGGGCCTCGTATAGTAGGTAAGCCTTGGGGAGACCTAAAGGCTTGAGTTTTGCTCTCGTAAAGTAGGTAAGCCTTGGGGATACCTAAAGGCTTGAGTTTTGCTCTCGTAAAATAGGTAAGCCTTGGGGAGACCTAAAGGCTTGAGTTTTGCTCTCGTAAAGTAGGTAAGCCTTGGGGATACCTAAAGGCTTGAGTTTTGCTCTCGTAAAGTAGGTAAGCCTTGGGGAGACCTAAAGGCTTGAGTTTTGCTCTCGTAAAGTAGGTAAGCCTTGGGGAGACCTAAAGGCTTGAGTTTTGCTTTGTCAATCGTCTAACAATGAAGGTGAACTACTGCATGCTTCAGCACAAATGACAAGTGAGCTCACCCAGGCAATAAACCTTCAATTTCCCCCCTTGTATTTAAGATTAACAAGCTACTGATCACCATGAGTTATAACCTATAACATAATTCTTCATTCACTTTCAAATTTTATTTATTTATTTATTTATTATTATTATTATTATTATTATTATTATTATTATTATTATTATTATTATTGAAGGGGGCAAGGAAAATAAATATGAAGTGCTTACATGCGCTATTATGAGTGTGTGTGTGTGTGTGTGTGTGTATGTGTGTGTGTGTGTGTGTGTGTGTGTGTGTGTGTGTGTGATATTATAGCTTGTGTTCAGTTTATGTTCCATTCATACCAGGGTAGACCTGGTCAGATATTATTAGTATAGTATTAGTAGTATTAGTAACAGTAATAGTAGCAGTAGTAGTAATAGTAGTGATAGCAATAGCAATAATAAGCACTATTTCATACAGAGTCCATGGTGCAAAGTGAGCAGCCCAGAAGTTGGTGAAAATTGGTTCAATAAATACACTGGTGAGAGCTTTCAAGGAATACCAGTGGATGGAAGGTAACACAAGTCAAATACTGCAACCTTTCATAATAATTACATAAAATAAATTTACTGAAAATAATAGTGAAAGGGAGATTGAGTTGCTCACTCAAGCTTATGTACAAGTTGAGAGGACCAACTTTGAACTGGAGCAGTATAAAGAGGCGCAAAAACAACTCGAGAACCAGCTGGCTCAGGCTACTGAAGACCAGGAGACTCTTGAGACTCAGCTGTACGAGACTGGCCATGCTCTCGACCAGGCTAATGTGGAGGTAAGCCACATCATGTTGAGTTGGTTTTAGAAGAAACAAAACACAAAATGGCAAAAACTGGCTGCAAGAGAACTATAGTTATGATTGCACTAATTGCACACAAGTTTGTTTTATAAAAAAAAAATTTAATTAGTATCATTTGGACAATTTTTTATATTATGCTAAATTTTAGTCAGATGTTTCTTATCCTTATGTAGATTATTGAGAAAGAAAATGAAGTTCAGAGGCTGAATAACGTGATTTTGAGCAAAGACCATGAAAAGGCTGAATTAAGACAAACATGTTAGTTTAATGAATTGTATTATAATGATGACCTCATGATTGGGTTACAAATGAATTAGTGTCAGAGATGGATGCCCTCAAAGTGAAGCTCAAAGAGTCTGATAATGAACTCCAGAAAGCAAGGTAATGTTTTATGGGAAGGTGTGTATTCATGTTTTATTTATCTTGCTGCAATGCCTTCTAGGGAAACCATTGCCAATCGAGACAGTTCTATCACTGAAAGAGATTCCAACATAATGGGACTGCAGCAGAAAGCAGAAAGTGTTAAAGACACATTAAAGGTAAAAAAAAATAAAATAAAATAAATGGCTTTTTTTTTTTTACTTTTAAATTTGTATTAAAAGAATGCACAAGGTAAAATGGATGCTAGAGATTCAGCTATTGCTAGACTTGAGCACCAACTGAAAGTTGAACGGAAAAAGCTTAAAGATTTTGAAGACTTGGTTCCTGAACTTGAAGAGAAACTTTCTGATACTACCAAGCAGTTGACAGCTACAAAACGATCTTTAGATGAAAAGACATCGGCATTACACTTAACAAGGAAACATTTGAAGACTTCAAGAGAAAGAAGCATGGTATGTGCTTGACACATTTATGTAGTCAGATCTTAGTGGTTGTTTAAATTAGGAAATGGAGAAAGAGATGGACAAGATTGGTCAAGTGCATGAGAAGCTACGTAACATGGACTCTGAAATTCGTACCCTTAAAACATTACTCACCACAAAGACTGCAATGATAGAGAAGAACAAGAAGGAGCTGAGAGAAGAGAAGCAGCAAATTGCTGAACTTGAAGAGAAAGATCGCAGAAGGGCCGTTATTCTAGCAGATGTTTTAGAAAAGACCGCCAGACAATATCAAAAACATTTGGGTGGAAAGCCTTCACAAAGTGGCATATCACCAAGCAAAATGCATGCATTAGAGACTCATGGGAATGCAGAGGAAGCCAGGTATAGCAGAAGTAAAGACTAGTGATGATACCAATATGTAGAATTTTCTCTAAGCACTTAGTTTTTTTATTGAAATATATAAAGACCAACCGCCGAGAATAGCTTAAACATGAGTGGTCAATGTCAGGTCAAGATGCTATTGAACTGGCTAAAACCCCTAATATACTACAAAAATAGCATAATCTTGAAACAAGTCCTGAATGGCATTTTTTAAAGATTTCTCCAATTCTATCAATTATCATAATGTAGACAGAAAGAAGGAAACCTCATTGTTTTTGTTGCTACCAGAACACAATCTTTGCTAATATACCTCAGTCAATTTTTTTTTCACAGGCCATCCAGTGCTCCTGCCATTCCACCTGAGGTTGCTTCTCCTGCTGATGAGGACCAGACTGACCACGCTTCTCCACGAGTGGTGAAGTCCTTCACTACTGACACTCAGGGACCTGTGATCGCCTATTCAAGTAGTAACCAGGTCGTGCAAAAGGTGCAAGTCAGGGCACCAATCAGGGATAGAGCAAAGGCAAGGGTAAGACAAATATCACCCACTGTAACTCACTAACCTAGCATACTAGGCATGGATTCATAGATTAGTAAGACTTTAAATAATATTGGAAGAATCTACAATTACATAAACACTATTTCTTTGGAGCCTTTGATGATTATAAAACATGTAAACAGCTATCAGAACAACTTCATTTATCACAGATTTGACAGCATTGCCTCATCATCACATTTACAATGTTTTACATGAAAATTGCAGCATACATTGGTGTAACTCATTGTGTGGGCGTAATCACCTAGTTACAACTATTTTTATTAATTGTGTGGCAAAGTTTAATACTCTCAATAACTTTCTCGTGATTATCAAGTTCTGAAGCAGGTTAATATTATTCATTTGAAATAGTGCATCTCTGATAGTCTTGCTTCACTTTGCTCTTACCAAAAATCTTGTGTTGAAACTACTTTCAGTCTATAAACTTTTTGATTACAGATATTGTTAGTATGAATGCTAGCATTTAATAATGCAATAACCTTGCCATTTGTTTGCAAAAGAACCAAACAAAAAATGCAAACAAACAAAACAATGGAAACATCTGGGTTATTTTACTACTTATATTCTGTTTCCCTTTACAGTCTCACACTGTTCCGAGACTACCAGCGATCCGAACACGAGGACCCAGGCAGCAGAGAACCAAGACATTCATATTCCCAACTCCTCACGACATGAAGAAGCAATACAAAGTCCGGGATGCTACTCTCCTGGACCACTGCCCTTCTAATCCGTACTGCATATGCGAGATGTGTACCATGAATTCCACGGTCGTAGGCCAGTCCAGGCAGTACAGACCCGAGACAGGTCTCACCGGAATGACGGCAAGGACAGCCGGGCTTCATGGCTTTCAGGGAGAAACAGACGTCAGAGAGTTGGCATTGTCACAGCAGCTGCACATTGGTCAGAGAGTGGTTGTGAGAATGAAGAAGACCGAGTTTGATTTGGACCCGGTCAAGTTGACAGGTGTGGTACGCTACGTGGGAAAGATTGATAGTGAATATGTTGACCATCGGTACTATGTTGGTGTCAAGCTGGATGAAGCAGGTATATTGCTCATGTCATATGAGGATTGGCATTTTGATTTTAAGTGTTATTTCAAGTAAAACCACTGCAATGTATTTTAGAGTATTTGAACTTAAATGATTTCTGTAGATATTATACTGACTCTCTGAGTAGGATCAAAATAATTAGAGTCAAGATGATTAGGATCAAGGTATTTTTACCTAGATTATTTTGATCATAGATTTTGGAAGTATTTTTCAGTAAATTGACCGCAAGAAAATAGTCAAGATAATTTGGGTCAAGATGAGCAGGATCGAGATAATAAGGCTTAGATTATTTTGTCCCTAATTATCATTCTTTATCTCAGATTTAACTATCTTGTCCCTACTTTCTACTTGCTTCCACTGTTGTTACACTAATGCTATCTTACTTCTAAACAGTTGGGGATACAGATGGTCTCATCAAAAATAAGCGCTACTTCAACTGTCCACCAAAGCATGGCAAGTTTGTGCGAATCAACAACATCGAGGCAGTGTTGCCCAACCAGGTATGTACCATCTATTGCAATGTATCACCAATTGCTATAATGTGGATTGAATTTTAGCTTCATTTCTTGTTCGCATTGCAGGGGATGAAATACAAGTCTCTCCATGAAATCAACAAAAGAAGTCCTTATGGGTCGCTCCCATTGCAGAAGCCGTTAAAAAATTCTTCAGACATTAGTGTGTCCTAGCTGCACACCTTCCAAAACTTAATTCTTATGGCATTATGTGTTTTGATAATATTATTGTGAAAAGGAACAGTATGATTTAAACAGCAAATTAAATGAACTATTAAAGTATGTTTTAGGTCACACCAACTTCCTTGCTTAATCACAGAGAGATCATCATAGCAAAAAAAAAATTAATAAAATAAAGAAAATAAAGAAAACATATTACAGTACGTAGGAATTTATTACTGATCACAAAACTAGCCTTCTTTTTAGTCTCGCGAGCCAGACCTGTAACGCCAAATCGGGTCCTACCCAAAATCGGTCCCCGGGACTGAAATTGGCTGCTAAAAACTGTCCGGGACCACAATTGGCTGCCGAATTCAGTCTGGGCGGACTAAATATGGCTGCCAGATGTGGTCCGCTTTGCCAAATTTAGTCCCACCTAGCCCCGAAGGAAAAAAATCAATTGTGTGATTAACTGGAGGTGGTGAGTTATATCAGTATAGTTATATGTTAAGACTGCTCTTTAGTACTTCTTGTTGATGAGCTTACCTTTCAAATTCCCATTCTCATAAATACCTATAATAGTATATTCAATAAATTATAAGCTTCAAGACTTCATCATAGTGCATATGTTTGACTACCTTGAACAATGCAGCAGCTACATTATCAAAATATTTACCGTTTCATAGGAATTTCCTCAACAAAATTTGTGAAATAATCAGTTATAGCTAGTCAAGATGTATCTGTTTCCTTGATGTGATGCAGGAGAGATTGGGCCAATGAAGTCAATACCAATGTGGTGACACAACTGGTACTGGATGGAGCTCTGGAGTAGATTGGCTTAATTTGCCATGGCACAGATCACAATTACTAACCTGGACATATAACAATTAAAAAATAACAACACTCTTTGTCATCAGTTGACCACACTCACTTCTGTATGAGTTTATTTATTTGCTTACCAATTTATTAACATCATTGACTATTCCCTGCCACATAAACCGCTCACTAACTCTTGATAAAGTCTTTTTCGTGCCTAAATGTCCAGAAGTGGGATCACTGTGGCATGATGCTAGAATTCAGATCTCTCATCCAAATCAGTAATGTAACGAACATAAGTTATGAAAGTCTTTATGAAGTTTTCTCCTTTTTTAATCACAATTTTTAATAGTAACATTTAACTGGAACAGTAACATTTTTAACTAAAGCTTTTTTTTTAATGTTCTGAACAGCCCTTGGTTAATCAGGTCTCAATAATTATAAACTTTAGATGATGTATTTTGGTGTGGAAAAACATATAGCTATATATCCAACAAACATTCCTGTTAGAAACTCTGGAACCCAGTTATCTAAAAAGCTAGTACATCGCTATCTATTGCAAATTTATACAATTGTAATTCTTTGAAACTTGTAAATGCCTTCATGTATATCCAAACTGAAGCATCTCCCTTTTAATTCCCAGTCATCATCCAATAATGCTATTAGTGTGGTTTGGTTGAGAGTTTCCAGTACTAAAAAGTATCTTAAATGCTCAGTTTTAGTTTTTTCCCTTGAAGATTTAGCTAATTTTTCTTCAATGTTATGAGTAGTTTTAGTTATAGCTACTATCAATTGACTGTTGTAGTTGTTATCTCAAAATTTTAACAATAAGACCCAGTAAAAAAACAACAACAAAAGTACGTCCTTAACGGTGTCAATATCAACCACAGGATTGGAATCCACCAAGACTCTATAATTTCAATTTTTTACTTAATTCGAGCGGACCGAAATTAGCAGGGCGGACCTATTTTGGCTGCCAATTTCAGTCCAGCCTGACCGTATTTGGCGGGGGACCAAATTTCGCGTGACACAAATACGGTCCGGCCGGACTGAAATTGGCAGCCAAAAATAGGTCCGCCCTGCTAATTTCGGTCCGCCCGGGTGCGCTCGAATTAAATAAAAATTAGCTTGGTGGATTCCACATCCTGTGGTTGATATTGACACCGATAAGGACGTACTTTTGTTGTTTTTTTACTGGGTCTTATTGTTAAAAATTTGAGATAACACAAATTAACCAAAACTACAGTCAATTGATAGTATAACTAAAAACTACTCATAATATTGAAGAAAAATTAGCTAAATCTTCAAGGAAAAAACTAAAACTAAGCATTTAAGATACTTTTTAGTACTGGAATCTCTCAACCAAACCACACTAATAGCATTATTGGATGATGACTAGATTATACCGGAATTAAAAGGGAGATGCTTCAGTTTGGATATGCATGAAGGCATTTACAAGTTTCAAAGAATATTTACAATTGTATAAATTTGTAATAGATAGCGATGTACTAGCTTTTTAGATAACTGGGTTCCAGAGTTTCTAACCAGGAATGTTTGTTGGAGATATAGCTATATGTTTTTCCACACCAAAATACATCATCTAAAGTTTATAATTATTGAGACCTGATTAACCAATTTTTTATGTTCAGAAAAAAAAAAAAAGCTTTAGTTAAAAATGTTACTAAATGTTACTACTTAGGTTCGTTACATTACTGATTTGGATGAGAGATCTGAATTCTAGCATCATGCCACAGCGATCCCACCTCTGGACATTTAGGCACGAAAAAGACTTTATCAAGAGTTAGTGAGCGGTTTATGTGGCAGGGAATGGTCAATGATGTTAATAAATTGGTAAGCAAATAAATAAACTCATACAGAAGTGAGTGTGGTCAACTGATGACAAAGAGTGTTGTTATTTTTTAATTGTTATATGTCCAGGTTAGTAATTGTGATCTGTGCCATGGCAAATTAAGCCAATCTACTCCAGAGCTCCATCCAGTACCAGTTGTGTCACCATGGCGTACCACATTGGTATTGACTTCATTGGCCCCATCTCTCCTGCATCACATCAAGGAAACAGATACTATAACTGATTATTTCACAAATTTTGTTGAGGAAATTCCTATGAAACTGTAAATATTTTGAAAATGTAGCTGCTGCATTGTTCAAGGTAGTCAAACTATGCACTATGATGAAGTATTGAAGCTTATAATTTATTGAATATAGCTACTATTATAGGTATTTAGCTATGAGAATAGGAATTTGAAAGGTAAACTCATCAACAAGAAGTACTAAAGAGCAGTCTTAACATATAACTATACTGATATAACTCACCACCTCCACTTAATAATCACACAATTGATTTTTTTCCTCCGGGGCTAGGTGGGACTAAATTTGGCAAAGCGGACCACATCTGGCAGCCATATTTAGTCCGCCCAGACTGAATTCGGCAGCCAATTGTGGTCCCGGACAGTTTTTAGCAGCCAATTTCAGCCCTGGGGACCGATTTTGGGTAGGACCCGATTTGGCGTTACAGTAGAGCCTCCAGTTACTTTCTGTCTCATTCTGTTTAGTTGTACTTTTCTTGCTACTAAAATTATTGTGCTTAGTAAGTAATCATTCTTATTATAGTGCGACTGTTTGTCTGGGATCCAAGGGAGGTTACAGCACAAGTTAACTGTCTTAACTGCCGAGTTAACTGTCATTCCAAGCACACTTCATCAGTTTGTGAATCATAACATTATGGCAGTGTTGCCTACCATGTATCATCTCTATTGTTACAGCCTTGATATTGCTTATATAATGTAGATAGATTTTTTTTTTAATGTACTTTGTGTCTGTATTGAAGGGAAGGAAATACAAGTCTCTCCATGAAAGCAGCAAATGAAGTCCTTGGACTCTATAGAATCCTTCAGAAATCATCAGTGTGTCCTATAGTAGTAAAACTCCCATCAAAGTTAACTTTTATGGCATTTATGTGTTTCTAACAGCAAATTAATATTATTTCCATTTATAAAAAACAAACTGAGAAATGAAAAATAGTAATAATAAAGAAAAAATTTCTAGTTGATAACAGGTGCTACAACAAAAAATAAAGACTGCAAAATATAACTGAAGATCCACCTACATCATGTCTGCTACTATCCTAATGACTAAAGTTTATACAGTCAAGGGCAACGTGTTGAACTATCCCTTGCGATGATGTTTTACACGTTTGCGAAGTCTTCTAAACCACCCTTTGACTTTCCTCCATCCTTGAGTAGCGGCAAACCTGGGCCTTGGCCGATAACGCCTGACGGGACGCCTGACGGGACGCCTGACGGGACGCCTGACGGGACGCCTGATGGCGCGTCTGAACCAAGGACGCACTGTTGTAGGTCGTTTAGGCCTGCAAGTGCAGACTATCCCCCCATGCCGGTAAATCCTAGGAGCACGCACACGCACAGAAAGACCATTTGCTGGAGAAGGAGTAATTATGACTGTTACAAACATGATAGCGGACACCACAAGAGTAATCTCTTTCAAACTCATTTTGCTGGAGTTAAAAAAAGAAAAAAGAAAAAAGAGAATAATTTAGCTGTGTGCTATGTTCTTTATATATAGTGATCATAGTTACTTAGAGGTTATTATAACCTTGTTTATGTTAGCTGATTTCCTGAATTAATCAGCTATTTTTAAACTTCTAAGATCAACTATTACCATCTGTTGAAGTGTGGGCAGCACAAAAGGAACTCCCATCTAGTAATAGCAAGAAAGAAGCTGGAGAATTTGACAAGGGACACAGTATGACAATTCTAGGGAAATACTATCCATCTTATTTGGTCTGATGAGTATGAGACCCTAAAGTAGCTAATCAAAAAGAGAGTTACCCAGGCCATGGGCGCAGGAAGCTGTTTTGATTTTGTTAGATCTGGTTATACTTTAATTTCAATATCCCAGCATACCATGTATTATTATGATTACATTTTTGTCTTACATTTTCACTGGCACTTGATAATATCTATAGAAGCAAGTACACCACACCGCCACACAAATGAATGTGACAGCTAGAAGACTGGCATGCTTCCTTTGAACTGTTGATGGACTTCTTCCCAATAAATCTATTTGACAAAAATGCTTCATCTATCCAGGAGGCCAACCCTTAGTTGAACAGAACTTACATAAGAAAAAACAAAGATTTTAATGCTGTGGTACAAAGTAATATGCAAGAATGTGTTCCACACCATTCAGTACAGAGCTGCTAGTGGAGCATCTCCTGTTGTTTTCTTACTGTGATCAAGAATATGCTTGAGTTTCACTTGATATGGTAGAGAAGCTGCTATTGTAGCTTCTAAATCACAATAAGCTGCTGTACATTCGTTGGGCACTGTAATACCAAGGGATGAAATTAAGCACAGCACAATCTAGCCAGAATTATTTCACATGATAGCACCACATTGTTATTGTCACTGCAATGAAGGCAAAATATACACATAAAAGCTATTCCTCAACCTTGAGCTATACAAGGGGGCAGGGCTTTCTCTGGTTTAAATAGTGGTGTGGGGCAAGGGAGAGGTTATATATGTATTTACGTATACAATTTCATTGCACAGTTGCGCATCGACTTGCTCAAGCTTTATATATCGAGGTGCCGAACATACAGATTGGGCATATTCATACATGCCACAACTACTCCAAATAAATTATTCTTTTGGTAGTGTATAGCTAGTAACTCTAATGGTTCACAACCTTGGTGCTTCATTATGGAAAAATAACAAAAACAACAAACTTAAAACTAAAATGCCGAATCATGACACTGAGGGATAAATTAAATGCTCATTTGAAAGGCAGATAATAATAAAATAGAAATTAATTTTATTCCCTCTCTCTCTCTCTTTTCCCCAAAATTATTTTCTTTGACACGCTCTTGTTTATTTATATAATTAAATATCAGATTGACGGGCAAACCAGGTCAGAAATAAAATGTACTGTAAAGTACGCAGACAAACATTTCTGGCCATTAATGCTTACCCCACGCTCGAATGACTAAAAATCAATGTGATTAGAATTAAGTGCAGGCACTTATATTAATCATTCCAATTATAAGAATACATACAGGAAGTTTGAAAGCATCCTCTGGTGGTTGTAAATAAAAAGGTAAATTCTCTTAGGGGTATAAGATACTGCTGCCAGAGCAATGGATTATCGGAGAGGTTTACCAAGGCTACAAAATATATGGAAATGGAGAAGAATAAATCCTATGAGATCATAGGACAGAAGCCTTCTAATCTACTATCCAATTAACCACCTCCACCTTTAGTTTCAAACGAGAAAGCAATATTGACTAAGCAAAGATTGCTACACTAATTTTGTATAATTTATTAATAATATTGTGTTTTTTTAATGGTAGCTAGCACCGTTTGCTGCAAGTAGTATTCCTAGGCAACTGAATGCCAAACAAAACAAAAACAAACAAACAAACAAACAAACAAAAAAAAAACAACAACAACAAAAAAAGCAAACACCAGCAACACAAAAGTTACTTATCTCACTATTAGTCACAAGGTTGGCCCCCGTGTTGTTTTAGGCCACCAAACTCCAATAAACCTTGCAGCAAGCTTGTAATTACTTCATTATACAGAACTAAATTGTACCCTCATACTATCGATAAAAGATTTATTCTATTAAGAAAATATTATTAATGTGCATTTTCTCCCAATTATGCCAGTGAGTGCATGGGCAATTTGAACTTTTATGACCATATAGCGCAATGTTAAAAAATGCACTCATGCAGGCCCCAGTAGTCAGGTGACTGTAACCTTAGTGACTTTTTCAACAACACTCAACTATATTATTTCAAAACAGTTAGAAGCCCATGCACTAGTCGAATAAGATACAGTCTAGCTATCAAGTGCAGTTTCATAATTGGTTAAAAAAAATTTCCCCTCTCATTAAAGGATTCATAGATCAAATGGAGCGAGCAGTAGGGTAAAGGGCCAACTAGGCAGAAAGCAATGTACATACATGTAGAGGCTTTTAGTTGTATGTAATGTACAACACATGGGTGTGAATTAGTGGAGCAAACAGAAGACTTCTAATTTCCCATAATACTTTGTGACAATTACATCAAATACAAACAAGCCCACTATAGCTAGCTATTCTGCATGTTCTCAAAGTTCACTCATATTACATAGAGCTCTACAAATGTTATCAGGATGTCTTCGTCACTCCTGTCTTGGTCTCTGCACACTCTCATTTCAATATCCTCTGTGGTGGGCTGGGGTAGTTGCCTGTAGAATGTACCATCACCAACACACTGATTCCCGTCCCAGAGAGGATCATTGCATACGGTGGTGCCATTGTTGCATGGCATATTGAGCTCGCAGAAGTAATGGCTTCCTACTATGTGTGTAGGTTTTTGATCATTACAACGATTACAGTCAACGGGATCAAAAAAATAGAGACCAGCTCCCAAGGTCCAGATGTGCTTCCTGGGATTACTGCCATAGGTAAGGATGACTCCATCTACATAGTTATTATCAATTGTTGAGGAGTTCCTCACTCCAGTAGCTTCTTGAAAATTATTGAACGCATCTGGATGTCCCGATTGTCTGGCATTTATCCTACCCAGGATGCAGCTGTAGGAAATACCCTGAGTGCTATAAAATACAGAAGTACATCCTTCTTCTGCAGGTTCTCTGCGGCAAGAGTTTGGGTCCGTCCTAGCTTCTAGTCCACTGGGACATTGCACTGACTCATTCTGACTGGTGTCAAGGAAACCTACTCTCCTCCATCCTGCTGTCTTGCTGTTCCCTGACAGAGGTGAGCTGCAGTAGACTTGACGAGCAATTGTGCCATTTGAAGACCTTATCCAATACAAGCCCGAGGGAAAGGATAGGGCAACCATAGCACAAGATTCAAAGATGTATGAGCCTGGCATGAAATTTGCAGGAGAGATGTCTTGGGATGTAGCATTATTGATCTTGATAGTGCCCAGTGTCGATGATAGATTATCAACTTTCATGTTAATCTCATCCAGCAACTTAGTAGATGTATTTCCAGAGGTCAGTGAATTGGAAACGCTTAGGCTGCTTCTTAGCAAGGCAATTTCTTCCTGCAGGGCATTCAGTTGCCTAGGAATACTACTTGCAGTGAATGATGCCACCAGTGCTACCACCACAATCAATAGAATAGCAATTACTACTGACACAACTAGTAAAGCAACCTGGACAGTGTCACCTCTGCCATTGCGCTTGGAACTCAGAGTAGGTGGTAGCTTAGGAGGTAGATCAGAAGGCTGCCTCTCTACAATGCTGTAGCATGTGTTGTTCTTCAATTGCACATCGTCGCTAAGTTTACTAAGAGGTATTTCATAATCCATACTGGGGTAGTAAAATGAACAACCACCAGGAAACGCGCGGTATAAAAGGGGCGTGGGCTGCCTAAAGCACCCGGTTCGCATATACATACATGTATGTAGTCAATTCTGCTTACAGTACTATATGTAACGTAATAGTCAACTCAGTTGCTGCGTGAAGTGTTGACCAGTGACCATATCAAATATAGCGAATCATAATGTATACGGTCTCGTCAAGGGTGATTGAACATTGAAATCTGCTGCCAGGTGGAGATGAAAAGGAGGACTAGAATTAACCTACTCTACAAACTGTTTTGAGGTTTCCCCCTCTAAGAACCGATCCCTCCCCAGAAGATTTGCTTCTCATAGTACTGTAGATGTTGGACCACTGCAAATTCCTGTAGCAGCAGTGGCCTCAGTGGTACTCCAGACACTGGATTGGACCAGTACTTAAGGAGAAGAAACAGATCTCCAGACAGGGCAGCTCCCAATGATTTGACATTCCACACCTTTAGTGAAGACTCCACTGTTCAGGGGCCATCGTATTCTGATCAACAACGTAAATCTGCTGAACATTGGTCAGAAATCCGTTCTTTGCTTCAGCATGCTGTTATTGAAACAAGAATCTCCCCTTCTGATTCGTTGTGTATAATGTGTGACGAGCTTGCTGTTACAGTTTGTAATGACTGTGGGCCGAGAGCTTTCTTTTGCGAGGAGCATGTGGAGCAAATTCACTTGAACACCAACATTTTTCATTGACCGCATACTTGGGAAGTGAGTTAAGCATAACTTAAAATTTTTGGTACTCCTCCACCCTCTTGAAATATATAGTGTGTGGTGTAGTGGTATTTAAAATCTGTTCTATGTTATAGGCATTGACAACGCATTACTTCAGTCGTGCGAGCCAGACCCTTTACCAACTGTGGTCCACCCGTGTCGGAATGGTCTGGTCATCCATGCACACACTTTTCGTAGCCTACCCCAAGATTCAGGGAGCAATACTTCTGTGTGTATTGCTTACTCTGCAGTTTTATTGCTTCCTCAATGGAAGTTGCCCACAAATAAAATGCTAGCGGATGTTGAATTTTGACCTGTAGGATTAGAGGAACAACAACACGTGTATAGTTTTTCTATCTACATCTGAATAATTTTTCACACAGTAATTATTGCATTTTTCCAGAACTAAGAGTGGGTGCCAAGTTGACCAGACCCTTCTGACAGGCCGGGCATTAGTTGGTGAAGGGTCTGGCTAGCAAGATGCTTAGGGTGGTATCAGTAGCTATGCAAGCCAATATTATGACTACTGGTGCTGACATTACTCCTATCACATAATAACAAGCCCCTCACAATGCATTAGCTAGATGAAATCGCGTAATTTTAGAGTAATCATTGCACGTTTTTGTCTGTGGTTTCTGGTCGTCGTCAGGTTCCTTTCCCCCCTCCCAATACACGCACACACACACACACACACACACACTTTATTACTCTAGGGAAGTAATCTTGATGTGACCATATACTAAGTGAGCTTATCTAGTGAATTACAATTTTCTTATCCAGACCCCTAGAATTACGTTTTTTGTTTTTTTCATTTTTTTATTTTTATTTTATTTTTTATTGTGAGGATTCAGATAAGCGTAGGTGTACTTTATACCTTCTAAATTGCGTTCATTTTAAGTTACAGACACCCCTTATCCCAGACCATTCAAGAGGTTATAGTGTATGTGTTTATGAAATGAGTAACTCTGATGATGTTGATGGGTATACTATGTATGTATGCACAGGGATTTATATAAAAAATTTTCGCTGGGGAGAGGGAGGGGGGAAATTTAGTAGCATCAAAAAAAAAAAAAAGGCAAACAAACGACATTTTAGGAGTTATTTAATGATGTCTATATCTCAGAAGCTTACCTTGGACTTTTTCCTGTAACCCCAACATAATGATGACACCCCTTATCCCATAATTGTAATGATGGCATTAACTGCTGAGGATTGTTAAGCAATTGAAAGACCAGAACTGAAAAGTGTTGATTTTGAAGAAGTGTTGGACAGTTTTAAGCAGACCAACTGTAGAGTAAGGCTATAATTTTCACATTTTGCACTGATCATTTATTGTTTTAGTAGGAGAAAACAATTTCAGGAGGGGGGAGGGGGGGGTGAAATCCCAGGGTTCCCATAGTCTGTATGGAACCCTGATGATTTTTTTTTTGTGGTATGAATATAAAATATACATATATAGCAGACTAGTCTGGCGCGCGCAGCCCCTCCGCGGAAAAAATCGGGAGGGTCTGGTGACCCGTACGTATTAGTTTGGTGATCCTGGAATGTGATTAAGAAGCACATTGATTGCATTCCTGCACGGTCAGGCAAGCCAAAACATTGCGCGCAGTCATCGCGGGCGTGTGGCATCCACACCCCTTATCTTGTCAAATACTCTTGGTAGAAGAATATAGCACATGCTCTTTCCTGATCCAGTTGGAAGACTTACAAATACATCCTTTCCTCTAGCAAAGTGTACAATACTTTCTACCTGCTCCATGCTTAGCTCAAGTGGTAGCTCAACAGAAGTAGCCACATCTTGTATAAGTTCCTCCAACTTGCAACTCTCAGACCTCACCAGCGGAGCTTAGTCTGGCGAGCTCAGATATACCACACGCTTCAAGTGCAGTGCGTTTTTTCTTCCAGCACTATTTTCCTCACTGCCCACGGATATAATTGTAACTATTTTTAGATCACGTTATCATATGAAGTACACATTTTATACGTTTCCCCACGATTCATGGGGAAATACACCAAACTGGTACGTACGGGTCACCAGACCCTCCCGATTTTTTCCGCGGAGGGGCTGCGCGCGCCAGACTAATAGCAGACGTCATCATGTCCTTGTCATTCTGATAAAAGCTGAACTTGACTAATAGATATATATGTTGATCGGTTTTAGTATGTGTATTTAAAAAATTATGGATCAAATTCTTTGAAACCATCTATGTGGAGGAAAGGATTTTTTCTTCTGTTTAGCATGGTAGTTTATAACTATCAATAACATGTCTTCTCTTTCAGTTTTGAAATCTCAACATGGAATGAAAATTCATAATAGTGATTGTTTGAATTGATAGTGTGTACTTTTTCTGGGTGTGTAATGGGGCCAACTTATTTTTAGTGTATTGTGCAGGAATATCCTAGACATAATCTGGTAAAGGGTCGCTTATCCTCTTTCTTTCAGTGAAATGAAGTGAATTTATATTAGAAAAACAAAATGTATTGTTTATTTTGATATTTGATATAAACAATGTTACATTAAGTCTTGGTTATATTGTTATAGAAGGGGTACCTTCATCCATATACTTTCAAGCTACCCCGCTCTCTTCCATTGTGGAGCCATAGCACATGCTTGCCATCAGATGTTCGTAGCAAAGAAGTGATGTGTTGATGAGAGAGGTATGAAATATTTTTCACCAATTTAGATCTTTGGAAAAAAATGTATATAGGGTTCCAACACAAAGTTTGTGTGGCATTTTGCTCATGTGAGCCAGAAGCAGTGACTTTAGTGAGACACAGTATGTGGCCAGCTTCTCCGAAGAACCCTACACTGGCTTTCCATCAAGATCTACTTCTATGGCTGGAGTCTTTAGTCCTTGAAGGATGCATTGGTGTTGATGCTTTTTGTCGTGCTCTAGAATGTAAGAGAGGAAAATGCATTAGTTCTCAAGTAAGTGAACTAGACGAAGCTTCACCATTGTGTACTTCTTTCCAAACCAATTTTTTTTTTTTTTTTTTAGTTCAGAAATGTATATCCTGCCATCCTTGAAGCTTTTGAGGAATTTAGGTATGGATTTTGCTAGAATGCATGGGTGAGTTTAATCATTTTCCCTTTCCTCTCCCAACCCCCCTCCCTCTCTCCCCCCCTTCCAAACAAAAATGTGTACCTAGTATAGGTTTAACCGATATCATCTGGACTCACTGAGGTTTCTATCAGCTGAACTTGATATCTCTACAAAATGCCCAGCTTGTCCTAAGGTTAGCTGTTCATACATATCAAGATAGTAGTTAATAATGGTGATAATTTTGTAGGAGGGAGGACAAAAACAGATTTCTTTTGACGGTATTTATGGGCTTTGTCGAAAGAAATCTTCGGGAGTGAGTGTGCGTCCACCATTGTTTGCTGGTGCATTTTTTGAGGACCAGGAGTCTGTAGACCAATTTGTATCATCTTATGATGCAGGGTCTCACACACCAGACAAGGTACAGTACATTCCAAGGGGCATCATTATTGGTTTAACAACATTTTTTTAATTTGTTTCTTTGTTTATTATCCAGGGATGTCCGGAGTTCTTAGCTGGAGATGCTTTGCGCTCTAAAACTCAGTATGCTGTACTGGATGAAACAGCTGTGTTTGGTAGCATATGTCGCCATCATTTCCCTCAACGTTTCTTCAGTATGAAGCATGAAGAAAGGTTGTATGATGTGGATGTTTGAATGAATCTTTGGGAACAATATCTTTTCACATGTCTAGGTTCGCATATCCTGTGTATTTTCTTGAGAAGCTGAAGGAAACCATGGGTGACCATGTGACCGTCTACAGGAAAACCAGGCACAATGTGGCCCCCATAAAAAACATTTATTTATTTTTTGACAGAGTTGTCGGCATCCAGATATTGAGCTCTGCAAGTTTTATCACCGTAGTAGCTTAAGTCGTTCCCGATATATATTCCGATATATATTAGACCTAACTGTTCCTTTCCTATGCTTATTTAATATATTTTAAAGAAATTGGTTGATCGTTTCTCGACATTTACATGCATTGCGTTATGCCTGGTTTTACCGTCGACGGTCACGTATATAAGACATGATTTTTAAACTCACTCTTCTGCTCAACACCACACTGGCTGTACCGATTTTCCATGTGTATGGACATAGTGCTTTTTGCCAGGTACAATAAGTGGCTGTATTCTGTTGTTGTTTTTTAATGCTCTCTTGCATCACTGTTGTACAGATTACCTATTCCCCACGAGTTATTGGTAATTGTGGTCTTACTGATGGTGAAGCTACAGAAAGACTTTGGTCATACTTGAGAAATTTGCCAAATCAACGAAGGAGATGAAGCCATCACACTGTATTGATGTACTTACATCTGCACTTCTACATTATGCTTCAAAAGTGAGGTCTAATCTTTGTAAGTTTATTTGATGAGAGTTTGAATGTAAAAAGACTATCACGGTATTAAGAATAATTGGTCTATATTGTGCAACTCGAAGCTCACTCGTGACATTGTGTTGTTGCAGACCACCCCTCGTTTAATTACAATTTCTTTAATTATTCAGTATGAATCATCATTTTGTATGACTTTCAATATGTCAAAGTCTCTGAAACAGATGCTCTGAAATCATGGCTACCCAAATGATTGATATCTATATGGTAATATATACAGAGATAACTGTGGGCGGGATGCGGGTGAAGGTTGAATGATGTCCAGGGAGAGCGTAGCTAGTAGGTTTCCCCAGGATGTAGTTAGTTACGCCGCCACCAGATTCCACGAGGTGGCTGTGCTGCACTTGACAAGGTAAATAATAGGTAAAAGATATACAAACACAAGACAAACACACACACAGGACTATGCGGTAGACTGAAATACAACTCAGCAAAAACACAATTAATATACCGCCAGAAATCACGTGACATAAAATAGTGCATTCATGATTAATGAAGTTCACTGTTCCTTGGTCTCTCCCAGCACCAGGCCCTGGCTCCACAATAACTTCTTTCCATTCTACCTCCCCCCTTCCAAGTCTGGTGTGGCTTACCCTTTTCCTTCTTTTTTGAGAGGGAGGGAAGGAAAAGGGTCTGGAGTCACTAGCATCAATGACTTGTGTTTGAGAAATTTAATTAAAGTGTCAAAATTGTGTCACATATTCCGCCATCCCACTCCTTTTGAATTTTCTCGCGGAAGTATAACTAACCTTCGGCTCGACCTGCGTAAAGCAGAGATTTGACCAATGGAGTTCAACTTAGTAGGTTGTTAGGAGGTTCGTAATGAATTTTTTTAAATGAGGTCTGTCATTGCTACAGAATATATAATGCTTAATGTATTATTATGCTTAATATCACACCATCCACAAAATTTTATCTCAAATGTTAGGTAGGTTCATCTCTGTGTAAACGTTTGAAGCATGCAAAGAAAGTCAAATGCAAATCACAGAAGGAATTATCAAACCTGATGACTTCTAATGGTAAGGTTTTTTACTGCATTGTCTAATACTTTCATGTGTTTTCATATGTGGAATGAACATATAGGCACTCTGACAGATGCAACGGTAGAACAACTGGCTGAAAAACAACATGATGTCTTGTAGTCACGATCTCCAAGTATGCTACTTTCCTAACCAATATGATGGTTGCTTTGTTTGTCAGAAAACATATTAGTGCTACTCTATATTGGGTGGTTTGCAGATTATTCCCCAGGAGTGATTTAGGGATGTATAACCATCACATGGCGTAAGTAGCCTTCTACTGCTCATACTTTTCTGATCCAAACCCTTGCAATAGTACTTGGCTAATTTGCACAACTCTGTGATTAGGAAGATTAGGCAATGAATTCTTTTCTTATTATGTTTTTGTTTTGAGTTGTGCACCTAATTTCTTCATGTTGTCTCTGTGTTTGTTGGAGTGCACCTCTTGTTCAATGGTGAACTTCTATTTCATGCAATCCGTAGTGTTTGGTATGGATAGTCAGTATTGCACCCAAGCAATGGTTGCCATTTATATTAGTCTTTATACTACTTCAACTAGAGCACTAATGTGCAAATCCTCAGTGCTAGTTAGCTAGCATGCTTATGGAAAAAAAAAATTATAAAATGAAGCTAGTGACTAGGGCCACTAAAAAGGGCGTAACCGCTACTAAACTGGTAATGATCGCAAGTCTAGAATTCAGCCGGCTGTTTCTGGATAATAAAGCCGAAAACAAAAATTCTGGCACATTAAAGGGACTTACTTTGTCGAGTTCTCTACCTGTGCGTCGTTTTATAGAGCCTGGTAAGCAGCCATCTTCGGGATCCACAGTTGACAGAGTGAATGACAAAGTGACTACCGTAACCCTCAGGCGCATGTGCGCTGATGGCTAATAACCTAAACACAAGCAAGCAAGTACAGATTTTTTAGATATGAGTGTCACAATTGCTCACCAAATTATGTGCATGACCATGAAACATTGAAATACATGTAGTCCACTATTCTAAATAGTACACATCACTATCATTACAGGGTGGTTGAAATCAAAGAGTCTGTAGTAGGAAGGCTTGTATTACATGATTAAAAATTGATGTCTCTTTGAGTAGTAGAGTGTGGACATTGAATAATGTGTTGGATAATTCGTGGTTGGTGTTCATTACAGGCTACGGACAACGTCATAAGCAATTTCAAGATATACTTGTGGTGGCCCGAGAACGAAGATACTTGCTGTCGACAAAATCTCGATATGCAAGTAAATTATAATATTATTAACTTTTTGGATGTATTTAGTTCACATTTTGTAAATAAAAATTTAAAAAAATATATAGATGGCCAGTCTATTGCTTCACGTTTAGCAAAGAAGATCACATCAACCGCAAGTACTCTGAAACGTGCTATTTCTCACTACAACAGCATGCGTCCAGATGCACTGGAGGGGAATGTGTATTCTTTGCCTCGTTGCCTTAGCTTCGATATTGTCAAGAACTTAGAGGAATTGTCTTCTTTAGAAATGTCATCTCTTCTGTCAGAACCAGCTTCAGATATATCCCTAAGTCTGTGGGTAAAAGTAGTCCGGGAAGTGAATTTAATCAGAAGCGCCACTGAGGAGGAAGAAACAGTTATGAATGAGTTAAAAGCTATTGAGAGAAGCCTAAAGGAAGAGCATTCGCTGATACAGCACCATCTTTCTTCTGTATCACAGACAGAAGTATACTCGGCATCGTTTCTTACCGGTTGTGTTCATCTGTTGAAGAGGAAACTACTGCAATGTGAAGCTTCACTCCTCAACTTTTCAAAGACTGTTAGCAAGTACCACACTGTTGCTTTACCTCTTCTAGAACTTTTTAGTTGTGACAATCAGTCATTTGATTTTTATTTATCACCATCAGATCCAGTTTCAAATGCTGTTGACATTTTTGCATCTGACTCAGATGAAGAGGATTCATAAATCTATTTTCTTTTTGTAAAATATTTCAGTCTATTATATACTACAGGGGCAGCTGAGGACCCAGCAAAGTGGGGGTGCTCAAAATAGTGCATCGATTACTACCATTACTATTTCATAATCCATACTGGGGTAGTAAAATGAACAACCACCAGGAAATGCATGCATTTAGGCTTCCTTTAGTGGCAACTTATTTTTATAGCAGTTTGTCTATTCTATGAATACCGTTATGTCAAAACCCAGTCTTATAGTAGTGGCTCTGCCCACAGAGCAGCTGCACATGTGAGAAAGGAGCTGGATGTGTAATTTTACACAACCAGATCATTTTATGTGAATTATAATATTTAGATACTATTTTGCTAATTAAATAGATATGGTTTTGAAATAACGATATACTGAAGGGAATGGAATGGCTGCATTTGGCTTCATGCTTGCATAGTGTGGCACAAAATGAAATAACTGCACATGTTCTCAACTGGTAAAACATTATATTCTATCTTCTAGATCCAGTTAGGACTCACCGTTAACTTCTTTGAACACATTTGGGGCTATATTTAAAGGAGAGCTATCAGGTAGTTAAGGATTGAATAGGAGTGGTTGATTGAAGAGTGTTGTCACAACTACCAGAAACCACCCAACTGATCTGTTGGCAGTGTTAATTGCTGGAACTCTGAGCTATGAAAGCCACTCAGCATTCCCTCTTCCCTCCTCCCACCCCCTCCACCTGAAAACTGGCAGCAGCAGTAACCCAACTATTTTCTAGAAGAAGTTTAAGAAATTATCAATTGTTTTGGACTCTCATTGCTGTATGTGGACATTTTGAAGTCTTAGTGCCAATTGTTTGTGTTCACGTGTTTTAGGTGTTAGTATCACATCATTGTAATATCGAGTTTCTAGGGGCAATCATCACAAGATCTTTAATCTTTTTGAAGGAGTTTGAAATAAATTTAAAAAAAATTATTTCTAGAGTTTTTTTCCCTCCATTTTATTGTTTGCTAGTTCATAAACCTTAAAATAATAATTATTATCTTGATCACTATCATTGTTATGGTTGCTGTTGTTGTTGCGATAAATAATAAAACTATCTTCAGGAATTCTGAAGCAAATCATTAGTTATGGTCGAAATTTTTAGAATTATTATTTCTCTTTATTCTAAAAACTTATGGTATTATTCCAAAAGAATAATATATTATTCCATAAATTTACTTATAATTCTCTTATTATTCCAATTAGAAATAAGTTAAATAGTGACGATTGCAGTAGCTAGCTGTATGAAGTTGGTGGGTTACGAAATGAATAAGTAAAGTATCAGACTCTCTTAACTGAATTACTCAATATCATTAGCTAATTATTCAGTGTAAACTTTGAATGTCTCCATAAAAATAATCAATGAATGGAGAAGATATGCTTTGCTGCAGCTAAATAAGAAACCTTACCAGACATTTGTGGATGTGGATTAGGGAGTTAAAGAATTTTAATATACTCAGCAGTGGAATTTCCTCCAAATTCATAGGTTGGTTGGTAATGATTTACAATTTCTTGTCAATTTTGATGTAGCTGAGTTGCACGTTGAGAAGAGTAACTGTCTAGCATGATCCTCCAAATGACTTGCTGACTCTAAGACTTTTAGCTGATAGCGCTACCAGTATTTCAAAATTTCCCATGTGGAATACAAATAACACAGTGGCCAACATAAACCCAGCTGCTTTAATCAAACAATAAAGATCTACCTTATGACCACATTTACGCTGTTCTCTGTTGTTATAAGAAGAAAAAAAAAATTGATTTCCTTTTATAATTATGGATTATATGGAGTGATTATTCTCATTTTTATTATTCTTTTTAAAACTAATATTATTCTAGAATTATTCCACTATGCAATTTCATGTCAATTATATTCCAGAAAAAAGCTAGCATAATCTGGCAGGACTACTAATATATCAATACGGTGATAATGATGATAATAAAATAAAAATAATATTAATAACAACAATAAATAACTAGTGATGTGCTTGAGCACAAATGGCTAGCCGAGCCTAAAGACTATACTATTTTTATATGAATGATTTTGACTTCTAACACTGAAGCTACTGAAAATAAGGTCCAGTTTTTAAATTTCGCATACAAGGTAAAGGGATTTCAGTGCCATAGTAACAACTCTGCAACTGCTTGAATTAAAGGAAAACAACAACAAAACAATACACGTTATTTAAACTTTTTCTTAGTGATATTCTTTAGCTAAGTAGTGGTTGTAACACACAATGCTTTGACACAATGCTTTGACACAACTGGACATGCACCTACACAGACTTACCTTCGGGATAGTCTAGTGGACAATGTATTTTCAAGTAAATACTGTTGCGCACGGCTTATAGCCATGACAAAGAGCTCATTGACTTACCACCGCCACTCACTCGAATAGAAATGGAAGTCCCTTAAGTTTTCACGCTTTAACAGCACCCGCAAAAGAATTCAAAACGGTAAACAATTCAATTTCTAGGGTGATACGGGTACTGATCGATAAACCAGAGGATTCTGTTTAGTGCAATTGGGGACCGGGTCGACCACATAACTAACACAAAAACGCGAGGGTCAAAGTACAAAATTACATACATACAACGTACGTATGTCCAAACATATAAACAAACATCCCCGATTTTTAATTGTGTTACCCCTGTAAGTGTCTCGCTCGCTACGCTCGCTCGCCAATAAGACTCAGAACATTGCGTATAGCTATTTATTTATTTTTGCCTTAGCTACCTAGGCAGGAAGGATAATTCTCCATCACGAGTGAAAATAAGTGGGAATATTTTAACTAGGAAGCTTGCAGCTACACAGAGAGTGTTGGAATATATGCCTCTTGGTTGACTTGGCTTCAGTCTGAGTGAGTATTTGCAGGAAAAATATCATATTATCAAGCCTCCATAAAACTCCAGTAAATAATTGAGACTGAATGAGACTGGTTAACCTGGCCACTAATGTAGATATGAGAAATTAATTTTATATTATATCAAGACAATACGTTTGATAGTAAATTAGTGCATGTATTAAAAAAAAACTGTACATTTTTTTCAATTATGATTTTAATGTTGTCAAGTGCAGTATCATCATGTCACAAAAACTAATTCCAATACCAGTGAGAGATGTTGGAATGAAAATTATAAGAATGAAAGTAGTGTAAATTGGTCATACAGTCATACTGAAGTTATTTGTCCACCAGAAAAGGGCGGGTGAAAGCTGCCTCCACTTGGGGGGCCATAATATTCACCACTGGGAGGAGGGCCATGAAATTTATTCTATAAAGTAAAAATAAACACTAAAGTAGGAATGGCAGAATTTTTATTATATTTATACCAGAGGGACTCTGTGAGAAATTCTGAGGCAGATGTTTGTTGAGGAGTTAAGCTTCTGAAATAAACAATAAATAATTTGTTGTTGTTTTTTATTGTGACAATGTACATTAAGATAAAATTATAATTATTATTTTATTAACTCAGTCACTCGAAGTTCTTGATGAAAACTTCAGCTCTAACTTAAATTTGCAGGAGGCTAAGTTAATTATAATATGGGATACTGTGAAACTAATTAGTGGAGAGATTAATGTGTACAAAACTTACATCTAATTATAATTCTTAATTGCGTATAAGCATAATTTATATGTATTGATATAAATAAAATTTTCTTTTATTGACAACAACAACCACAACAACTTACAGTTGACACCAGTCAGAATGAGTCAGTGCAATGTCCCAGTGGACTAGAAGCTAGGACGGACCCAAACTCTATGCACTTTATAGTGATCATAGTTACTTAGAGGTTATTATAACCTTGTTTATGTTAGCTGATTTCCTGAATAAATCAGCTATTTTTTAAACTTCTAAGATCAACTATTACCATCTGTTGAAGTGTGGGCAGCACAAAAGGAACTCCCATCTTGTAATAGCAAGAAAGAAGCTGGAGAATTTGACAAGAGACACAGTATGGATAATTAATGACAATTCTAGGGAAACCTATCCATCTTATTTGGTCTGATGAGTATGAGACCCTAAAGTAATCAAAAAGAGAGTTACTGTTTTGATTTTGTTAGATCTGGTTATTTTCAAGGTACTTTAATTTCAATATCCATGTATTATTATGATTACATTTTTGTCTTACATTTTCACTGACACTTGATAATAGCTACATACAAGCAAGTACACCACACCTCCACACAAATGAATGTGACAGCTAGAAGACTGGCATGCTTTCTTTGAACTGTTGATGGGCTTCTTCCCAATAAATCTATTTGACAAAAATGCTTCATCTATCCAGGAGGCCAACCCTTAGTTGAACAGAACTTACATAAGAAAAAAAAAAGATTTTAATGCTGTGGTACAAAGTAATATCCAAGAATGTGTTCCACACCATTCAGTACAGAGCTGCTAGTGGAGCATCTCCTGTTGTTTTCTTACTGTGATCAAGAATATGCTTGAGTTTCACTTGATATGGTAGAGAAGCTGCTATTGATTTATTCTATTAAGAAAATATTAATGAACATTTTCTCCCAATTAATGCCAGTGAGTGCATGGTTAATTTGAACTTTTATGACCATATAGCGCAATGTTCAAAAATGCACTCATGCAGGCCCCTGTCAGGTGACTGTAACCTTTATGATCAAAAGTCATCACACTTTAGTGACTTTTTCAACAACACTCAACCATATTATTTCAAAACAGTAAAACAGTTAGAAGCCCATGCACTAGTCGAATAAGATACAGTCTAGCTATCAAGTGCAGTTTCATAATTGGTTAAAATTTCCCCTCTCATTAAAGGATTCATAGATCAAATGGAGCGAGCAGTAGGGCAAAGGGCCAACTAGGCAGAAAGCAATGTACATACATGTAGAGGCTTTTAGTTGTATGTAATGTACAACATTTATAACTAGTTATACAAAACTGATCAAACTGACAAAAAATAATGGTTGGACTTATCATCAATCTTATAGTACTCACAAGTACAGTAGCTAATGTGTCAACAGGTAGTAAGTAGTCCACAATCAGCTTAATCTATTTATTATGAGAGGATGGGTGTGAATTAGTGGAGTAAACAGACTTCTAATTTCCCACAATACTTTGTGACAATTACATCAAATACAAACAAGCCCACTATAGCTAGCTATTCTGCATGTTCTCAAAGTTCACTCATATTACATAGAGCTCTACAAATGTTATCAGGATGTCTTCGTCACTCCTGTCTTGGTCTCTGCACACTCTCATTTCAATATCCTCTGTGGTGGGCTGGGGTAGTTGCCTGTAGAATGTACCATCACCAACACACTGATTTCCGTCCCAGAGAGGATCATTGCATACGGTGGTGCCATTGTTGCATGGCATATTGAGCTCGCAGAAGTAATGGCTTCCTACTATGTGTGTAGGTTTTTGATCATTACAACGATTACAGTCAACGGGATCAAAAAAATAGAGACCAGCTCCCAAGGTCCAGATGTGCTTCCTGGGATTACTGCCATAGGTAAGGATGACTCCATCTACATAATTATTATCAATTGTTGAGGAGTTCCTCACTCCAGTAGCTTCTTGAAAATTATTGAACGCATCTGGATGTCCCGATTGTCTGGCATTTATCCTACCCAGGATGCAGCTGTAGGATATACCCTGAGTGCTATAAAATACAGAAGTACATCCTTCTTCTGCAGGTTTTCTGCGGCAAGAGTTTGGGTCCGTCCTAGCTTCTAGTCCACTGGGACATTGCACTGACTCATTCTGACTGGTGTCGAGGAAACCTACTCTCCTCCATCCTGCTGTCTTGCTGTTCCCTGACAGCGGTGAGCTGCAGTAGACTTGACGAGCAATTGTGCCATTTGAAGACCTTATCCAATACAAGCCCGAGGGAAAGGATAGGGCAACCATAGCACAAGATTCAAAGATGTAAGAGCCTGGCATGAAATTTGCAGGAGAGATGTCTTGGGATGTAGCATTATTGATCTTGATAGTGCCCAGTGTCGATGATAGATTATCAACTTTCATGTTAATCTCATCCAGCAATTTAGTAGATGTATTTCTAGAGGTCAGTGAATTGGAAAAGCTTTGGCTGTTTCTTAGCAAGGCAATTTCTTCCTGCAGGGCATTCAGTTGCCTAGGAATACTACTTGCAGTGAATAATGCCACCAGTGCTACCACCACAATCAATAGAATAGCAATTAGTACTGACATAACCAGTAAAGCAACCTGGACAGTGTCACCTCTGCCATTGCGCTTGGAACTCAGAGTAGGTGGTAGCTTAGGAGGTAGATCAGAAGGCTGCCTCTCTACAATGCTGTAGCATGTGTTGTTCTTCAATTGCACATCGTCGCTAAGTTTACTACTAAGAGGTATTTCATAATCCATACTGGGGTAGTAAAATGAACAACCACCAGGAAATGCATGCATTTAGGCTTCCTTTAGTGGAAACTTATTTTTAGAGCAATGAAGCCTATAAATAATATTGTCGTCCTGCCCTCAACTTAATCACTCCTTTTATGAGGTTTGCTTCCTAGTGCTAGTAGCAGTTATTACACACTAAACAAGTTTGTCTATTCTATGAATACCGTTATGTCAAAACCCAGTCTTATAGTAGTGGCTCTTCCCACAGAGCAGCTGCACATGTGAGAAAGGAGCGGATGTGTAATTTTACACAACCAGATCATTTTATGTGAATTATTATATATTTAGATACTATTTTGCTAATTAAATAGATATGGTTTTGAAATAACAATAATACTGAAGGAAATGGAATGGCTACATTTGGCTTCATGCTTGCATAGTGTGGCACAAAATGAAATAACTGCACATATTCTCAACTGGTAAAACATATATTATATTCTATCTTCTAGATCCAGTTAGGACTCACCGTCACAACTACCAGAAACCACCCAACTCTGTTGGCAGTGTTAATTGCTGGAACTCTGAGCTATGAAAGCCACTCAGCATTCCCTCTTCCATCCCCCCACACCCTCCACTCCTCCCCCTGAAAACTGGCAGCAGCAGTAACCCAACTATTTTCTAGAAGAAGTTTAAGAAATTATCAATTGTTTTGGACTCTCATTGCTGTATGTGGACATTTTGAAGTCTTAGTGCCAATTGTTTGTGTTCACGCGTTTTAGGCGTTAGTATCACATCATTGTAATATCGAGTTTCTAGGGGTAATCATCACAAGATCTTTAGTCTTTTTGAAGGAGTTTGAAATAAATTTAAAAAAAATTATTTCTAGATGGTTTTTTTCTTCATTTTATTGTTTGCTAGTTCATAAACCTTAAAATAATAATTATTATCTTGATCACTATCATTGTTATGGTTGCTGTTGTTGTTGCGATAAATAATAAAACTATCTTCAGGAATTCTGAAGCAAATCATTAGTTATGGTCGAAATTTTTAGAATTATTATTTCTCTTTATTCTAAAAACTTATGGTATTATTCCAAAAGAATAATATATTATTCCATAAATTTACTTATAATTCTCTTATTATTCCAATTAGAAATAAGTTAAATAGTGACGATTGCAGTAGCTAGCTGTATGAAGTTGGTGGGTTACGAAATGAATGAGTAAAGTACCAGTCTCTCTTAACTGAATTACTCAATATCATTAGCTAATTATTCAGTGTAAACTTTGAATGTCTCCATAAAAATAATCAATGAATGGAGAAGATATGCTTTGCTGCAGCTAAATAAGAAACCTTACCAGACATTTGTGGATGTGGATTAGGGAGTTAAAGAATTTTAATATACTCAGCAGTGGAATTTCCTCCAAATTCATAGGTTGGTTGGTAATGATTTACAATTTCTTGTCAATTTTGATGTAGCTGAGTTGCGTGTTGAGAAGAGAAACTGTCTAGCATGATCCTCCAGATGACTTGCTGACTCTAAGCCTTTTAGCTGATAGCGTTACCAGTATTTCAAATTTTTCCCATGTGGAATACAAATAACACAGTGGCCAACATAAACCCAGCTGCCTTAATCAAACAATAAAGATATCTACCTTATGACCACATTTATGCTGTTCTCTGTTGTTATAAGAAAGGAGAAAAATAAGTATTGATTTTCTTTTATAATTATGGATTATATGGAGTGATTATTCTCATTTTTATTATTCTTTTTAAAACTAATATTATTCTAGAATTATTCCACTGTGCAATTTCATGTCAATTATATTCCAGAAAAAAAGCTAGCATAATCTGGCAGGACTACTAATATATCAATACGGTGATAATGATGTAATAATAAAATAAAAATAATATTAATAACAACAATAAATAACAAGGCTCAGAACATTGCGTATAGCTATATATTTATTTTTGCCTTAGCTACCTAGGCAGGAAGGATAATTCTCCATCACGAGTGAAAATAAGTGGGAATATTTTAACTAGGAAGCTTCCAGCTACACAGAGAGTGTTGGAATATATGCCTCTTGGTTGACTTGGTTTCAGTCTGAGTGAATATTTGCAGGGAAATATCATATTATCAAGCCTCCACAAAACTCCAGTAAAGAATTGAGACTGAATGAGACTTGTTAACCTGGCCACTAGTGTAGATATGAGAAATTAATTTTATATTATATTAAGACAATACGTTTGATAATAAATTAGTGCATCTGTATTAAAAAAAAAACTGTACATTTTTTTTCAATTATGATTTTAAAGTTGTCAAGTGCAGTATCATCATGTCACAAAAACTAATTCCAATACCAGTGAGAGACGTTGGAATGAAAATTATAAGAATGAAAGTAGTGTAAATTGGTCATACAGTCATACTGAAGTTATTTGTCCACCAGAAGAGGGCGGGTGAAAGCTGCCTCCACTTGGGGGGCCATAATATTCACCACTGGGAGGAGGGCCATGAAATTTATTCTATAAAGTAAAAATAAGCACTAAAGTTATAGGAATGGCAGAATTTTTATTATATTTTTACCTGAGGGACTCTGTGAGAAATTCCGAGGCGGATGTTTGTTGAGGAGTTAAGCTTCTGAAATAAACAATAAATAATTTGTTTTTGTTTTTATTGTGACAATCTTAAATTTGCAGGAGGCTAAGTTAATTATAATATGGGATACTGTGAAACTAATTAGTGGAGAGATTAATGTGTACAAAACTTACAATGAAGTTTAATGCACAGAATTAAACTAGGTTAACACGGGAATTGGCCCGCTCGGGCGCGTCTGTTAATGGGACGCAGTAAATGGGAGAATTTGGCGCCAACCTGAGTACACGTGGCTAACTAAGCACAGCTGACTGAAAGTGGAGGAGAACAGTCTCCCACCCACCCACTACCTAACAGGATAACTTAGTCACTAGCGACTTCGATCTCCACTGGGGAAAATGATAATAAGGTAAGGATCCCTCAGTGTGATAAGGAGCAGTTGGAGGATAATGGCACCACATAGTGCAAAGTGGTGTTAAGTGCTGTGGCAATTAGAAGCACTTAACACCTATACAACTGGCCAGCCTTCCCCCCTGCTCTGGCGGCCAATCAATAAGTCAATGATCCGTGTTAATCTAATTATAATTCTTAATTGCGTATAAGCATAATTTATATGTATTGATATAATTAAAATTTTCTTTTATTGACAACAACAACCACAACAACTTACAGTGTAGCAATCTCTGCAAAACAGGGAAGCCTTTACTTTTAAAATAGTTCGTCCACGAAGGCAAGTAGCTAAACCAATGCAGAGTAAAGTATATCAACAAGTGCACATGAGACATTTTAAAGACTATTTACCACATCTGGCACATTGGAAGCAGTGAATGTGATAGAAGACACCTTCATGGGAGCAGAAGTCTTTGCGGCTGGAGATGGGTTCAGTACAAGCTACACACATTCCTAGAAAATGCATACACAATGAACTAGCAACAAAAATAATAGGAGCATGTCTCTAGATTCAAAAATGCCTATACATATTATATATAATATACACTCACTAATATAACTGGTAGTAAACAGCCAAACTACAAGATAGATATTTGCTCAACTTAGTTCTATACTTTGAAAACCCCACTATTCTTTTCATGTTGCTTCAAACTTGCTATCACTACTGTATCTTAGCTTGCACCTGACATGCATTTTCTACTGGATCACCTGAGTGTCAGGTTCCTGTACTATCCCTAAGTTCACAAAATTGCTCTCACTTGAAGTTTTCACTTACCAAACGATGTTATATTGGGTATGGTATGCTCTGTGATGATTTCTGCCATCATATCTTGGATGTGTTTCTCTGTATCATGTACAACGGGAGCCATCATTGGCATCTTGCTGCTGTTGGGTGGACAGACCAGATTCAAAGCCTGCTTCTCCTCTTCTGTTACCTTCTCAGTGGCCACTGAGGATAATGATTGGCTTTGCAAAGTTGACTGAGTTGACCGATTCGGAGGAGGAGGGGCTGGCCTGTTTGGAATCCTACGAGGAGCTGATGGATTCTTCCCAGTGCTTGACTTGCTTTCTTTTAAGTCTGGTCGGTCTATGGAAGGTGATGATGAAGATTTATCTTTTTCAACTGACTCAGAAATTTGAGTGATTTTTAAATTATGCGTTTTTGTTGAGTTGCTTGAAACTGAAACTTCCTTATTCCCAGGCAAGACAGACTCTGATCCCATTTTTCTCACATACTGTTGTTCTCCGTGATCCACAAAATCTTCAGTGTGAACATTCCTAATGTCTGATCTTGCTGAACTTTTGATGAGGTCTTTGGACGACATGTCACTAGTTCTTTTAGATTTAGCTTCATCATGTAGCTGGCCCAAACCTTTGTGCTTGTTTTTATGCGAGGAGGAGGAGAGGGATGATGTTAAAGAAGCAGTATCCATAGGTGCCCCAGCTCCTGCTGGCAATCCTCCTTCTTCTCTTGAAAGTTCACTGACAGTTTCTGAGATGAGAGTTGTGTTTGAATTGCTTGCTCCTAAGCCATCATTTGAAGGAAGATTCGAATCCACCTTAGAGCTACCACTGTCTGCTGCCTCTGCAAAGAAACTCAAACCTGAAAACTCAGGTGGAGGCGGAACTATGCTTGTGTCAGATGTCGTCTCCTGGGAAGGGTTGGTTTCATTGGTTGACTGGGAAGAGGAGGAGTATCCTAAAGTGGTTACACCTATCAAGGGATTCCCTAAAGCGTCTCGATCTTGACGCCTGATGTGGGTGGTCTTACGTGGAATTGGAGGCGGAGACTTGCTCTTCTTGCGCCGTCGTTGTCTGAAGTCTTCAATGTCTCCGCCTGAGGCTGAAGACTTCTCCCCAATGTTGTTACCAGAGGATGCCAAATCTGGTCTTAAATAGAGCCTGTCTAGATCAGATGTAGACTTTATTGCCCTGGATACAGACTCCATATTGGTGGCCTTCCCTTCTGGTTTGTGACGTCCCTTTGAAGTCTTCACTACTGGACTGCCTCCAGCTGCTACTTCCTTACCAAGATTTAGTGCACCATCTTTCTTTTTGGTTCTCACTTCCTGATTGCTATCCCCGAGTTTCACTTCACTCTGTACTCTTGATCTCAACTTCTTCGGCACTGGAGGTGGGGCTTCCTTGTCTTGAGCTGCAGCCGAGTTTTTCGAAGTAGTCACAGCATCCTCCTTGAGTGCAGCTTTGGCACGACCCACAATTTTTTTCACTAGCAGGAAACTCAGTAATGGATTGTCTAAACCTGTCTTGTTGTGTTCTTCTTGTTTTTCTGTCTTGACATCCTCAGCATCAATTGGGGATTCTGATTCACCATTTTTAAGTGGGCTGAGGTGATCGTAATCGTCAGCATCATCATCATCAGCAAAAAGCATCTGATTTGTTGACGAGTTTCCCCCGCAATTGTTAGATTCCGTGCTGAACTTTGGATGCAGCGGCCGAGGTGACAGCGGTCCCTGCTGGCCTGAACTGTTGTTGCCTTGCGAGACAGGACTGTTATGGGGAAACTGAAATATGTGTCCTTTCTTCTTGTCTTCAAGAGTGCTCTCTTCCAGCTCAGGGATGCTGGATGGATTCAGCTTTAGTACAGTCAACCTGTGATCTCTCGCAAAGGGGGAGCCTAACGCTTTCGCCTTAGTCGAAATTGCACTTTCGCTGTATGAGTGAGAGAGGGGAGTAGACTGCATGTGGCGATCTGAAGAAAATGTTGAACTAGTGAGTGGAGAAGTAGACTTAGCTGACGAAGACCCTACGGTTTGCATCACTTTACCATTTATGTTGCTCGGTGGCACATCGGATGCTGAGAAGGAATGGGCGTGCCTGCCCATGACGTGAGTCGGAGACGCCGTAGAAGAACCTCCCAGAAGTGACTGCATCATGGGGCTTGGGAAACCGTTCTTATTGGGCTGCCCAAGCAGAGAAGAATCAGAATGGGTTTGATGTAAGGTGGGAGACCACCTCTGGTCTTGTCGGACATATAAATGATGGTGGTTTGGGTATTGGAGACCATGATGATGGTGATGTTGACGATGATGATGATGATGGTTGCGTGGGTGTAGATGCTTGCCTGGAGTGAGTCCAGTACTGCCTCGAGGAGGGGACAGCTCAAAGTCCCCCTTCCAACCCTGAATAACGTCCAATACCCCTGACCTTGCTCTCCCATAAATCTCACTGGCTGTGCTCATCGACTCGAATGAGTACACTGAGGAATTATCACTCTCATCCTCCGTTAAGTTGAACCTGACGCGGTGTCTTGAATGCTTCCTCTGTCCGTGAGGATGCTTCAAGATCTTCTTTTTCGGAACCTTCGTAGCATCGTGAGACATCACTGAAGATCCTTCCGAAGTGAGGCTGCTCTCGCTGACTGCTGATATGGAAAGGGATGACCTCCTAGAAGGACTGTCGTGAGAATTTCGACGAGGATAGTCTGTGAGTCGGTAAGGGTCGTCTTCTATGATTACTGGGATTCTTTTGGGAGGCTTTTGTAGCTCAATGTTGCCCTCCTGGATGTCATCCAACACTTCAAAGATGGTTGATCCTTGTTCTTCACTTTGGGATGGTTCTTTTGATGGTTGTTTCTACATAAATATAAAGCAAGGAAGCTATTTCACTGAGTCTCAACACATGATGTATTACCCCCCCAAATTTATGACTTGGGGGGTATAAGGGGGCACACAGCATGCTCATAATATACACTTTGTGATTGAATTTCATAATATGATTGATTGAATTCATTTCTATTCAAAAAACCAATGAAGCTGTTTATCACAATATTACTAACTACAGAACACACTTTTTACTGCAGTCCTTAGGGAAAATATCATTTTTTTGGCTTCTAGGATAAAGAGAGAAGACTTGATGGTCCTGACAAAATTAGAGCACTTTTAAGATGCCATTTTGATGCGTATTTAGAGACAAAGCGGACAACATTGAACTGACTGACATTGCTAAAGTGACAAAAAAATTTTTAAAAGAACAACTTAATAGAAACTTGTAATTTTTCATCCAATTTTTATTATGACTTTATTCAGTTAATATTAAGTTGTACATTCCGCAAAATACAAAAATGGTTTTCATGAGAGTAAATTGTTTTATGGTACATGGTGCCCCCCCCCCCCCCCCCCCCCCCCCTCCACTTTGAAACAACTTAACCTAAAACAGAAGCAATGCAACCCCTAGCTGAATTATAGCAGTATAAATCACAGAGGTATTATTTTCTAAGCTTTATGTTTTATGTTAAAATGCCAAATAGTAATGTCTTGCTTGACGCATTGCCATTCGGCTTGTCTAGCTATAGGATCTGGTACTTGTTGGCGAGCGAGCGGAGTGAGCGAGACACTCTCAGGGGTAACACAATTGAAAATCGAGGATATTTGTTTGTTTATATATATGTGTGGACGTACGTATGTCATTTTGTACTTTGAACTTCACGTATTTATGTGTTAGCTCTGTGTTCGACCCCATCCCAGACTTTACTAAACAGTATCCTCTGGTTTAGCGATCATTACCCATATCATCCTAGAAATTGAATTGTTAACTGCTTTGAATTCTTTTGCGGGTGCAGTAAAAACTCAACAACTTATGGAAGCTCCATTTCTATTCGAGTTAGTGGCGGTGGTAAGTTAATACGCTATTTGTCACAGTTATAAGCCCTACGCAACAGTATTTACTTGAAAATTCATTGTCCACTAGACTAATCATGAAGGTAAGTCTTGCGTAGGTATGTTCAGTTGTGTGAAAGTATTGTGCGTTACAACTACTACTAAGAATATCACAAAGAGAAAGTTTAAATAACGTGACTTGATTTTGTTGCTTTTTTTTTTCCAATTCAAACAGTTGCGGGGAGCGGTTACTATGGCATTGAATGCTTTTACCATATATACGTAATTTAAAAACTCGACTATATTTTAGTAGCTTGAGTGTTAGAAGTTAAAATCAATCATTTAACAATAGTGTAGTTTTAGGCTCGCTCGCCATTTGGGCTCAAGCACATCACTAGTATTAGATCCTACTGTACATAGTTATTTTTAAGTATTCATATAATGCAATTGTAGTAGGTTTGGTGAATATTTGTGTACCTGAGCTTCTTGCTGGTGGCTAGAAATAGACTCTGACGTCACAGCAGCTGCTCCTTCAAAGTTAGCTTTGCACTGAAAACAAAATTGTATATTTTCACAACATTTTGATTCAAAAATGCTATAGACAATGAGTTCAGTTTATCAATTACTGAACCCTACATTCTCCATAATAGCCATGTAGTCTCTAGTCAAGAATTGACTAGAAAATTTTCAGGAACACAGACTGGCGGTAAATGCCATATATAAATTAAAATTTTCCTATGATATAAAATAATTAACTCTAAATATTGCACCTTCTTTTTAGGATTTTAAATAAAAAATAAAAAATAAAATCAACTCACACGATCAGAGCAGAAGATTTTGCTACCCAGAATAGTGAACGGTTTGGCACTTAGATTTCTCGCTGCAAGTAAAAACAAAATCATTTTTTGTTAGTGAATAAGAGCATCTTTTTAAGAACCGTTAATTATAATAATAATAATAGCTAATAAACAATAATAACAATAATAATAATATTAACTACAATAATAACAACAACAATAAAAACAGCAACAGTAATAACAATGATAATAGCTAATTATTATTGTTGTTCTGTTATTATTGTTGTTATTACTATTACTATTATGATTATTACTACCTTTTGTTATATAATTATTGTAGCCATACTTCCATTACATCACTTTATTATTGTTAATAATACGGTGCGTAAGTTGCCCATTCAAAAATGTATGGGAAAAATCGCTGTTCAATTGAAATCGCACGGTGAAAGTAAAATAGCGCATAACTAATTGAAATACCTCGGTAACTAGGTGGAAACTAAGTGAAATACCATGATAGCTAAGTGAAATATAATTACACATTATTACTATTAGTTATTTGCACTGTCAATTAATTGTTGAGACATACCAAAAGAATGAAGCACCAAAGGTGCGAATCCTCAGCGCACACTACCTAGCTATACAATATAATCTCCTTCCAAAAGAACAAGCAGTCTGTTTTCTATTTTTATCAGGCATCAATATATCTCGAGCAATGAAAATTGTACATGGAAACGCTGTCTTCATAAGAGAAGAAGCTAAACAGGCCAGAAACACTCATCAGTATACATTTTCAACGCGAAACTTCACTTCTTCAACTCCATTAACTTCCCAGAGCATAAAGCAAACTACACTGCTGGCTGCAAGAAATTATTTGCTCACGTGATTATGACGTGATGCTAGAGGGCGTTACCCATAAAAGCTGGTACCAGCTCCGCGTTTTCTCAACAATTATCCCAAAATTAAAAAAAAGTAGCACAATAAAAGGTCCTAAATCTTCATTCTGAGTAAGTTCATACCTAAATCAACAGTTAATTGTCAGTCAGTAATCTCCAAAATCAGAGTGTGACAGGCAGGATGACTACTATAACCCTCTCACGCATGCGCGCTGAGGGTTAATGATCCATTAGACGCTACTATGCTAGACAACCACTTCAATAGATGGTCATTTCATGTTATACACTGTATGCATGATACACAGTGATAGTGGTTGAATAAAATATTTTCTTCAATGAAAAAATCTGGGCAAGAATATAGCGAAGGTGTGTAACTGAAGGGAAAATAGCTTGAATTGTGGGAAACTATCAATCGACCAATTATTCACTTTTAGCTACAGGAGCGGGAGATTATAATGTTGCAAATTCATCAGTACGACATATTGATCACACCATTAATGACGGCCCAGACTGGAGGTCTAAATGACCGAAACTTCCTCTTTATTTTGAGAAATCCTATAAAACTAGAATATTCCTCCCCCTCCTCTCACCCCCCGCTCCTATTTTTCCCTACTAGTCTGAACATTTTTTAATTTTTGCACTCTGCAGTGGCCATCGTTAGATATGATGACACACGCAACTACTGTAAAATGCTAGCTAACCAATAACCAATAGCAATACAATCGCCTCGGGGTAATTTGTTTCAGTCTCTCTCTGCAGCAGTTAGCCCATGGAAATAGTGCTGAGGTGCATTCTTCAACACAAGCATTGGGATCTCCATCTTGTAAAACAGAGCAATAAGCAGGCCTAAGACCGCGCTAAAGGAATGCGTTTCACAGGTTTGACCATTACAGAGTACTACTGCAACAGGGTTGACAGGATGTTTGGATTATGAAAAGATAGGTGCGGAAATCACTAATGGGAAACACTTACTTGATGGTCACAACAAATTCCAATCCTTTCTTCAACAGCTTAAATACGGATTTTCAGAAGACGACCTCCACTTGTTATCACTACTAAAAGTGTCTAAGAGTGCAAATGGAAGCTGACATGATTGAAAGCCTAAACTAATTGTGCATAAATGGATACCCTTTTATACCATAGTTATTTGCACAACCTAAAACTACAAGTTAGACCCATGCTTTAAATAAATGTCACACAGTGATACACACGCACACACATATATTCATGCACGTCACATGCAACACTGACTTCATTCCGATACTCGCCGATATGTCAGTTTTCTTCAAGAGACTTACACACAGTGAGGTGTCTCCCAAAACAGTTGTTTCCTTATTTCAAATTACTGGCTGAAATGGAGGTAGGCTAGAGATGATAACTTCCAAGTGTGGGTGTGGCACTAATCATGCACTCACCAAGTGTGGGTGTGGCACTAATCACTCACCAAGTGTGGGTGTGGCACTCATGCACTCACCAAGTGTGGGTGTGGCACTAATTGCACTCACCAAGTGTGGGTGTGGCACTAATCATGCACTCACCAAGTGTGGGTGTGGCACTAATCATGCACTCACCAAGTGTGGGTGTGGCACTAATCATGCACTCACCAAGTGTGGGTGTGGCACTAATCATGCACTCACCAAGTGTGGGTGTGGCACTAATCATGCACTCACCAAGTGTGGGTGTGGCACTAATCATGCACTCACCAAGTGTGGGTGTGGCACTAATCATGCACTCACCAAGTGTGGGTGTGGCACTAATCATTGTACTCACCAAGATATTCTGGTTCATTTTTTATCAATATATTTTTAATAAAAATCCTTCCGGAATGTAACCTTAATACAAATAAAAAAATCTAAATTATGATGTTTGTCTGCCAGTAACAATGACTATGACGACGTGCTTGTGTATTCATGAATAATTCATCAGCTGGTGCTGGTTGGTAAAGCATCGGCAGTAGCGAATTGGTAAAGCATCGTGAATAACAACGGGTGGTGTGTATATTCAAGTCAAGAAAAGACGACAACAGTGTGTGTATTCATTGTTGGTAAAGCATCACCAGTAACGACAGTGATATACGGTGGAGTGTGTAGGCATATCATGAATACATGGGTCAGAAGTAAGTGAGAAACTAAAGCGAACCGTGTAAGTAGTACAGGATAATAACAAACCAAGTAGTACAGGATAATAACAAACCAAGTAGTACAGGATAATAACAAACCAAGTATAATAACAAAGGATAAAAAACAACCTTATATGCTAATACATTCCTAAAATTAGTACACCAAACACCACTGTGTGGCGGGGTACACCAAACACCACTGTGTGGCGGAGTACACCAAACACCACTGTGTGGCGGGGTACTAAAAAAACTTTCAAGAACAATTCTAAGAATAAGATGAAGAAAAGAAATTATAAAATGTAGAACTGTCAGGATTGAACGCTCAGATACTAGTGAAATTCGATACATTACATCTTCATGTGATATTCGATAAAAAATTATTTTTAACAAAAAAAAATGTCATAAATTTAACCCTGTACTGGAAGGAAACGACCCTGCATTCTTTTTTCTTCCAAACATTAACCATTATAGAGAATACATTAGAGGACAACTCTATTAGTTTATGTCTAGTCCATACACACTACATGAAAGCCATTAACTGGCAATTAGACCTTTAATTGGCTATCGGTTTGTCACTAATTGCCGGTAATGCATGGAATGCAAGCGCTGTCATCCGCTGTTCTTGTGACGGACCCCTGGGATGTCGCTCGTATTCATAATTAGTCGTGAATACCGGGTCAGAGCAAGTCCACTGCTGATGCATCTTCAAACATGGTAAGGTGGAATGCCCCATAGGGTGGGTATCCGACAGACATGCACTCAGATGGATATTCACGGTTTATAAAAATTGAAGCTGGGGGGGGGGGGGGGGGGGGGGGGGTATGTGGGACAAAGAGGAGAGTGGAATGAGTTCAAGGAGCCAGGGAATAGCCTAGGCAATCACCCAATCTACAAAACAAATCAAGACATAAAACTGGCAGCTGAGTTAGTTTGACAAATGGAGCCTTTAAGACTGCTGGCTGGGGAAGTGTTGAGGGGGAAATGGCAGACTAAAAGCATCATGCTCCTTGAAATAACCAGGAAGCAAGGTTTCGTGGTGTGAATATTGGCGCTTTCTTACCTAACTTCAACTCAGCCAAAATAACTGGTTAAAATATTAGGAAAAAATATGTGAGAGGTTAAAAAATACAACAACAACAAAATGAAACACACACACACACAAAAAAAAGAAACTTCGTGTATGTACACATATTATTTTATTTATAAATTGTGGGGGAAATACCCTCTTCCCTACCAAGGACTAAAAATAGAATTGAACATATGTAAATGGCGTCAAAAACAGGCTGAGTTTGTTAGCATAAAAGTTTTGCACTTTCATAACCGATATTCCCACGAGATTCTTGCATGTCTGTAGATCCCACACGATCAGATGACAGTGTTAAAATAACCCGCCATATATCTTAGTGTGCATGGTTAGGCCTGTGTAAACTTTATGATTCTGCCCAGACAGTATTAGCATGGCTGTCTTTTTCAAGTGCAGGAGACAAGTTTTGACATAATGCCTTCTGTGTGTGTGTGTGTGCATGTGTGTGCGTGTATGCATGTGTGTGTGTGTGTGTGTGCATGTGTGTGTGTGTGTGTGCATGTGTGTGTGTGTGTGTGCGTGTGTCACATCTCCAACCTACTATAGGGTAGATTACACAACCAACTAACTCACTCTCCATCCATCTTCCCACCATTTCAAATGCTTGGCAACAGTCTGATAGCAGGTGGTTGACCAAGAAAGCAGAGTTGTCAAAGAAACTCAGAAAAAAATATAAAACAAAAACAAAACACTCTATCCACACCTTTCCTTAATCAATAGGATCGTACAGAATAGCAACAGCTCGCTAGCGAAGTCATGCTTGAAAATAGCAGAGGAACATCTTTCAATTCCTAAAACTTGAGTTTTGCCAAAATTTAGCATGCATATACATACATACATACATACATACATACATACATACATACATACATATGCATACATACATACATACGTGGACCAATAGAACACTAGCATACTTGGGTAAGGGGGGCTGGGTTTTAAGTTAAAAAAAAATACAGATAAAATATGTTGGTAACTAAAATTTGGTGGTAATGCCTCCTTAGTTACCATTATAGTTGAGTAAAATGAAATAGGCAAAACTTATACAGTTAGATCCACGGTGAATGGAACCGTTGACCACTTTGACAACTACTGCTGACCCCTCGGCTGTGATAACCCCTCAGTATATTATAAACAAGCTTGTTTCCTGAGAAAGTCTAGCGGAGACAGGCAGAGACACTTGTCCTGCTCAATGACCTCGGGCACTTCTCGGTTGGTCAGTTGGTGGAGGTCTGCACACACACAAGACTGAAATATTTTCGTAAGCACAAGTGTGACGTGCAGGCAGCTCTTAGCTTGCAATCGAAAGCAGTTGTGGACCATCCCCATGAAATATTTTTGTGGACTATCCCAATCAGGTCTCAATGGACCATCTTCATGAAGTATCTGTCCATATGGAGCACACACTGAGCGTGTTGAATAACCCACCAAAGGTTATGTCTATGTAAAGAGTGATAAAACTGGACATTAGATAAAGTAAAAATTTAGCATAACTTTCAGTAAGAGCCAATAAAGGGTCCTCCCTAGCAGGTCTGGTTGTGTAGCCTCCTAATCAGGTCTCTATTGGCACATGATGCACTTTGCCTATCGTATTTCACTGAATGTATTTATTTTAATTCAAAAATAACTTTGCTTAGGATCAAATTAAAAATTCAGTACACACTATAAGCTTGCTGGCCATATAATATTATTGAATAATACTAATCAATTTTTGGTACATTTGTTTTAATTTAGCTTGGCAGCTGCTATTTTAGTAAAGATTCGGTGCAAAGATTTGATTGCTATTATATTGAACAGGAACATAACTTTCTTAAATTTTTACGCAACAAAAAGCCTGTGACAGAAATCTCTCCAATAATGACCTTTAAACATTCTCAGACATTTAATGAGCCACAAGAACAAGGTAGCAACAAACTCACACACTTGTCCATCAGTCCCAATAACGTTTAGGCCACGACTCAATGTGTGGATGTACATACTCTTTTTTTCCTTGCCGCTAATTCGCCACTTTACAAAAATAAGTAATAATAAACATGTGTCTGGAGGTCCTGTCTCAATTAAGTGCCAGTGCAAAGTATTCCAAACCACAAGGCAGCAAATTTAATAGATAAAAGTTGATTTTTGCCTTTACAAATTCTGTATTGAAAAACAAACAAACAAAAAGGCTGTATCTATTTAGTTTGCCTGAAGTTAACGTTCTAGTTCATTATTCATAGTTTGTCATAATTATCAGTAAAGAGCTAATACATTGTCCACCTACTCAGCATTATTGAAACTTTAACAAAAAACACCTTGCTGCGACTCATTAAAGAAATATAGATGGCAAGTTGAACCGGTGAATGGACCTTCTAATGGACTCTCTATAAAATCAACAGTAAAATACTCACGCTCCTACAACCAAGGACCTGAGCATTCCAAACTGTATAGCTGCCAACGACAGCTATCTATCGCACACAGTGAATGTAACACTATACCCTCAAGCTATTCTCATTAACACCCGCTCAACGATGCCGGTTGCTGAATATTTTGGAATAGCACCGGCATACGAATGGCAACATTAGCAACGCGTATAAACAGGCAGGTGGTTGTGATAACAACTTTATCCGCTCCAGCGAACCGGCACCAAACTAGGTAAGGAGGGTATTATATAGCTAATGAACTGCACAAGCTATGTCCAAACTTGTGATTTTTATTCTTGAGCATTTCCCCCCACTGCCGACGTAAGCCTTGTATGAGTGTTGCAGCCAGCAAAAACAATAATAACAACTCTGTGTACAACTCACCACAAAAGTTGCATTTGAGACAGACGGCGTGGAAGGTGGCTCCCAAATATTTGTAGGGAATATGCCTAATTTCCTTGGAACATTTCAAACAGACTGGGAAGAAATCTAAACAGAAACAAAACAAAAATTATAAAGAAGTGGAACAATTTTGCTGAAATTTTTTTTTACTAGAACACTCCAGCTAAACGAAAAAGTAAAGATGCGCAAACTATAGCATGACTAAACTGTTGGCCACTGCCTGCTACAAGGTAACTTATACCTATTGAAGAGACTCCTGACAATGCACACCATTGTATGTTGTTATGGTGAGAAAATATGGCATTCCCCACCATGTTTTTGTGTTGTTGACTGTCCCATCTCTGCTGGGATGTGCCAATCAACACTCACTTAATGCCTCCTCATCCCACCACTTAAGGCAATGGTAACAACTTACTTTTTTTTTCTTTCTAGCAAACAGATACACAAGCTGAACTTGGTAGCTAGGCATGCACACCATAGCTAATTCCCCACAAAAACCTATTTTGTCTCTATTAAACTCCAAAATATCCAGGCTTTACTTTACTTCACCTTGACTGCTTTCGCCTTCGGAATCACCGCCACTCAATGCAGCGTTCTGGTTGACGTGCAGCGTTTGGGGGCTGCTCCCGCTTTGTAATTTCGGAGCGCCTTCCGCACGTTCCTGGGACATCGGCGCTCTTTCCTGGCCGTGATGCGGTCACGGGCGACCTGTTGTTTGTACTCGCTCAGTTGGCAGCCGGAGCCGCAGACCACACAATGGACACTTGCACACGCGTGCTGACGAACCACTTTGGCCCAGTAACCACGAAAGAAGGCGGGGCTCGTTTGGACCGGGAAAAAACTCTCCAAGAGCTTGCTGGCAATCTTGCAAATTTTTCAGTTAGATAACACAGCTCTACCTTTCTCTATTGCAACTTCTGCTTGCGTTTGAGATACCTGTGGTAGATAAAACAGTATGCCGGTGTCCTTTGTTATTGGCTGGGGAAAGGTTTTGAACTTCTCACGTGACGCCTATTTCCTCCGGGGCGTATATGGTGGGTGGGTCTGGGCTTGCTGCAGCACACATACGTACGCACACCCTAACTAAGCAAGGTGTTGCCCCGCCCATCTGCACAGTGAGTCGAGATGGTGGCGTTGGACACTGGGATCATTGCAGCTATAGTTCTTGCTTCTTTACTCGTGCTACTTGTGCTAGCTTTCCTGCTCACGTCACTATTCGTATTGAGGAGGAAGAGGTTGCTATGCTTCAAACGGAGAGGCAGAAGTGGCGACGTCCAGCCTTTTTTGCTAAATGATAAGAAACGTCAAAAGGGGCGCGGAGCATGGAAGCAGAACGAAGCAACCCCTTTTGAAAGAAAAGAAAAGAAGAAGAAGAAACAAACTAAAAAGAAAAACTACCAATCCTTCAGTAAACCACCCAAATTTCCCCAAAGGGATCCATTTGCTGCCAAGTTTTTGGAGAACCCAATGGTGACCTCAGATGATCTGGATGCTGACTGGTCTAATCCAGCCTTTGACATGCAAGGTGCTGTGATACGAGATGCTGCTATCACCATACAGGCTTGGTACAGAATGGTCAGGTACTGATAGCAAACCATTGAACTTAAGGAAAAACTTTAAATAATATTGATGTGATGGGTAGAGAGAGGGTTCCATATGTGCAGCTGAGGGAATCTACGATTCTTGTTCAGGCTTTGTATCGAGGTAGATGTACAAGAAAGATGTTGCCTAAATTCCGAAAAGAAAAAGCTGCCAGAGAGGTAATGCCATTTTTGTTTTCTCCACTGACTTTCATAATAATATATTGTAACATAAATTAATTTTTTACCAGCATTTGAGAAAGAAACAGCCTGGGTGGAAGAAACAAGGAACTCTGTCAGGTATGTTGTTAAAATGGATCTAGTATATTGTCAGTGTTCCTACTGTTGTTGTTATTATTGTTGTTGTTGTGATTCCTCTGTAGCTCTCAAATACTATGATGTCAAGGTCAGTATTGATTTTATATATTTTTTACAATGTTTGGTATCAGCTATCTTATGAACTGAGTAAAGTTGTACTTTCATAGTTATTAATTTTCTATAGGCATTTGGCTTTGCTGAAGTGGAACAGCTTTATGGAATGGAGATTATACGAAGTGCAGCAGAACAGCTCAAAGAACTGTATGGAGGGAAAGGAAAAATACGAATGAAGCTCTTCATATCTGTTAAGGGTATCAAGCTATACAATTATTCTACGATGGTGAGTTAAATAAATGAAACTGAGTTTTGTTATTTAGACCCTTTCACCACTGTAACCATTGTACTGGCACTTTGAAGTAATGTCGTAAGTACAGTTTTCCACAGAGAAGGTTTGGCAAGAAGATAGTAGTTAGTGACAGCTTTCAATCAAGCTTAAACAGCTTCACTATCGAAGCTGAACACTGCAGGTTTTGTTTCTTATGCCTGTAAGGAGAGAGTAGAGACTATTACTTATAACTTGGGAAGTTTTGTAAGCTTTCACTGCTTAGAGTAATTAATAATTTTTGCTGGTAGTAATTGCAACACCATATATATTTTTGTATAGCTATCTTATAGTGGTTTCCAACTGGAAAGATGCATGCCACTATTGCATTTAGAATGCATAAACAGGAGTGCTTGTTATAAGCTAGCAATGGATGCACTAGTAACAGCACTATCTCTACTAACATCATGATGCTGTTTACAATGATTTAGTATGTCACACCTCTTACCACACCCACTTCCTGGCCTTAGGGAATGGCTGGGACGAGCTTCGGGGCTAATTTTGACGTCCTCTAGAGTGTCGCTGCCACCAGAGTTTTGCTTACAACCTCAGGTTGCCCAGGCTAATGGCCCCCAAGTGTATATATATACACATTTTAAAAGTATTTCAAAGTGAAATTATTACAGAACTGACTGAAATTTTTACAGCTGTAGGACGTAAACTCGGCCAGTTTTGGTACCTGAGAGCTTTGTTGTTGAGAGCTTCTGGTTCAGCAGATATTCATTAAACAAGTCATTAATTTTTTGAGATAAAACAGACAAAATACAAAACAGTTCCCTCATACATTACTGCTAATGAGTTGTGATGACATGTTTTAAAAATAAAAAATAGATACAACAATTTACTGGTTAAAAGTTTTCTGCTTATGCAAATATGAGGTACTCTATATTCTACAAATAATGATGATATTCCTACCTACCTTTGTATGTGTGGCATACTTCTCTCTACATTATATGTCCGTTGGTTTTGCAATGCAAAATTAAACTATTTCAGCAATGTCAGTAGTATCAGACCTGGTCAATCAATATACTTCTTACAGTTAGCAATCAAGTTATAAGAAATGGTAAAGTGTCACTAGCAGTTACATGGATATTTATATGGATATTCCATTACCATTACAAATCAGGTTTCTGTTCTATTGGCCTGTTGTGGTATAGTGGTGTAGAATACAAACTCTAGTACATGAGACAGCAAATGATTGGGTAAGAACAGAAAAAACCTGGAAACATGTAAATCAGTTAACAATTTATAGTCACTAATAAATAAAAATGTGGAAAAATTCTTATTCTTAGTGGTGTGCTTCGAGGCAGCCTAGCTAAACCTATTTATAGTTTCATCAACCTTCTATTTATGAGTAATGACCTAATGCAAAAACAAAAACAAAAACAAAAAACAGTGTGTGATATACATTGTACTATGGGACAGCAATAGAAATGCAGAATGAAATTTGCTTTCTATACTCAACAGTTGCGAATTCATTTACTAAAACATTACCCACTCAATGAATTTAGTGGTGAAGGGAAAAGAATGTTTTAGTACTACTTTAATATTCATTTGTTTTGCCCCTAAATGTGTTTAACAATACTGTACTCACTTACTTTGTTCAAAGCGTAATACTATTCCTGTGCAGGAGCACTTTGCCACAGTCAAAGTCGCTACCGTATCCTTTTGCACCCTCGACCCAAAGAATCGCAAAATATTTGCCTTTATCAACCGTAAGAGGAGAAAAAATTTCTGCCACGTCTTCCAAGCAAGTGAAAGTGATGTAAGTTATTGTAAATTGAAAACTGATAATTATAACAATATGGATATGGGTATTGCAGGCACAGAAAATGGTAGAGACCATGGCTCAAGCTTTTGAAGTCACTTTTAGACAAAATGAAAAGAAAAAACTGGAGAAGAAGGTACGTTGAAGAGACACTGTTAAGAACATGTACACATGCAGCGTGTATGGCACAACAGATGGTGTTGGTGTGGAGTATTATGGCAACAAGTCATAATAGCTTGTCTTAATGGGCAGTGAATATCATTGTAAATTGTATTCATGTCACACCATCAGACAATTATTAATTCATTGACACTAGGGTATTTTAATGTCATTTCCATAGCTACCATATGCCTTGTTAATGGCTTATTTTGTGTGATTTACATATTCCAATATGTTCTCTTGCAGGCTAGAAAAGTTAAGAAAGCTAAACTGGATAGCTTTGTAAGTTAATGGCGTTCAATCTTCTTGTGATAATTTGGTGGTAGTCTTTAGTATTAAACCCCATATTGAGTTCCTCCTTAATGTAATGGCCGCCCACAATCCACTCAGTTCAATAGCATATCATGTGACCAGTGGTTGTGCATGCTCACTGTAGGAACGTCAGAGTCAAGAGCTGGATGACGAGGTGCAGAGTATGCTGGAAATGGCAGAGTCTGCCTCGCAAGTTAAACTTGACAGAATGAGCGATTTTTCTTCTGAAGATGGAGGCTCTCGTTCAGGCTCTCGGGAAAACTTGCTATCAAAATCACCCAAGGTACAATTTTTTCCCCCATAAACATCACAAGGCATTTTTATTTATTTATTTATTATTTATTTATTTATTTGATTATTTGTTTATTTATTTATTTATTATTATTATTATTATTATTATTATTATTATTATTATTATTATCATCATCATCATCATCATCATCATCATCATCATCATCATCATCATCATTATTATTATTATTATTATTATTATTATTATTATTATTATTATTATTATTATTATTATTTGTTGTTGTTGTTATTTTACTGTATTATTATTTTATTACTATTATTATTGTTGTTGTGATATATAGCTCAGGGGCCAATCTAATCGGCAGTCTGCACCGTCAAGCCTTCTAACATCTCACAAAGCCCCTGAAAGCTTTTCTGAAAAGAAGACAATATCTGCAGACTACTATGTAATTATTAAACTTAAGATTATTTTTAATTTAGAAGTTATTGTTTCATTTCATATTTTTCTTAATTATTTTACTTAACAGGAGGAGAGAGAAGAAGAGGAAGAAAACTCAATGACTACTAGTACAATGAACTATACAGGACTTACTTTAGATAAGGTAATAAAATTCTTGGGGCAAAATCTCTTAATGAAGTTTTAATGTACTTGCCCCTAACCATTAATTGATTATATATCTAGTGGGTGTGGCCAACTGAGTCAGTAAAATGTGGTCCTAGTACTATGCTACCACTGTGAATGAGACATTGCTAATAACTCTATGGTTGTTATTCAATGCCATTCCAGATGGCAGCATAGCTATAGTGCATTTCGTTACATTTTCAAGTCAAAGATTAAAGAAATTAAGATGCAAGATATAATGTTAGAAGAAGTACTCATTTCCTAATAATTTATTATCATCTCTTAGGAATACAGACGAGCTCGAGCAATCCCAGACCAGCAAAGATGGGAAATTGAACTTCCATCAGATTAACATTTCAGAGTCTTCTTCACAATATTATAACTTTTGCATCAATTTACAATCTCATTAACTTATTTTTCATGTAGCAATAGCATAGCAGTACAATGATGAATTAACGAACACCATTTCAAACAATCTAGTTGCAAATTTATTTGTTTTATATTTTGATATCAATAATTGATTTGAAATTTCTGATCAAATGATTATAACTTAAATAGCTAATGCAGATACAAATGCCATTTTATGAATTGAAGATTTATCTTGTTTTAGCTGAGATATGGATGATAATGTACTCTACCTTACAATGATAAATCAGAATTTAATTTGACAATACATACACACTACACATGAGGGGATTTTCACAGAAATGTTTGTAACTAAATCATTCAGTATTTTCAAAATAATTATATCTTGCAGTATTGCTATGTTTATTTATAGTTTATGTCTCTGCCATCCCTTAAAATTTCTTGTTATTAGTTATTAGTTCTCAAGGTTGCTATCAGGCTCTATTTGTTAATGTAATAGTCTTGATTATCACCTCTTTTTGTGTCTTTCAGTCTCCCACTGTCTTCAGAGTCACTAACCTTTGTTCAGTGTGTCTTATCTCTAACTGACATTTGGAGTTTCTAATATTTTATGCAGTCCTTTTTGTTCTGTTTTTTGCTGCTTTGACAACACATTTTATTGACTCCATAATGATATTGTACAAGACTATAACGTTTTAGCTAAAGACAGAAACCAGCTTCATAAAAGTCATAATTTCTTTAAAATTTGCATAAAATTGTGATTAGCCTTTCTAAAACAGTCCAGCAAAATCACTGACAAAACTGACCCCTACATTTTTTACGATAAAAATTTCCTTTGTTTAAAATAAATTGCAGTTTCTATGTACTCTATTCGAATCCAACTCTCTCACGGGTGTAGTGATCACGTGATAAATATTTTACTGCATGCACGCGGCACACACTAATAATGACACTGATTGGTATTTATTGATCGACAAAATAATTCATTAGCTAATGTTCTAACTTGGATGATACCTAGTAGTGCAGCATAAAACAAGCCTAGCTTTCAGCTCCAAGTAAGTCATGTTTCAGAGTGCAGAAATAGATTAGCTAGCTAATGGTTTAGTTTCATGATTGTATAGGTAGCTATTAGTAGATCAATTTTAGCTAAAAGACAACTAGTCTCAGATATCATTCTGTAAAAGGGAAAAGTTGCTCCAAGTAACTGCCATTACTTTAAGTCAAGAAAAAGTTTCTTTCTTTTTCTTTAATTTTAAGAATTTTGTTACCCAGGGAAAGTGTAAACATTGGATCCCAGCATATTAATCCTTCTTGTATTCATTTTAGATAGAATTCTTCCTGAACAACATGGCTGATCAAGAAAGTGCCATAAAGTCTCTACAGCAGGAGGTAACATGTCCTGCTTGTAAGGATATCTACTGTGATCCTTACAAGACTCCAAAGAAGCTTCCCTGTGATCATGTCTTCTGTCTTGAGTGTTTACACGAGTTCAGCTTGAAGCACTTTGACAACAGGCTAGTTTGTCCAAGGTGCCATGCCAGCAGTCCTGTGCCAGATTCTGATGCCAGCCTTTTCCCAACTGCTCATCGAGTCTGTAGACTTATTGACATTTACCACCAAGCTCTCCAAGAGCACTCGCTAGAATCTATAGTTCTTATGGAGTCACTTCAATTTCCTATAATATGTTCTCTACATAACTCTCAGCCTCTAGTTCTTGACTGTGAGACATGTCAGAAGACAGTCTGCCGAGACTGTGTGTTTTTCTTGTGTGCTCATAAGGATCATAGATATGGTTTCTTAGAAAAAGAAGCCAAGAATTATCAGAATGAGCTTGATAATGTATTGAAGCCTATTCGAGAGCTTTGTGAAGAGATAGAAGCTATTGCAGTAACAACAACAGAAGCAGAGAATGCCATTTTAGAAGAATGGAATAGAGAAGAAGTTGATGAAATTGAGGCAGCAAACAGAAGGCACAATTAATTTCTGAAGCTCAGAATAGTTGTGATATTCAAGTAGTTCAAAACCAATCGAAAGTTAAAGAAATAGCAGAAGCTTTGCAAAGTCTTGATACAGCTATACAGACAACAGAGGACTTGGACATACAAAGTCTGACTATATATGACAGCCCATTTTTTGTACAAAAACACAAATTGGAAGCCTTACATTTTCAATATAAGCTGCTACTTTGTCACCCAAAACAAAAGATGAAAATAAAATACTTTCCACAAATGTTTGATCCCAGAAGTCTCCTATTTTATGTTGGAACAGGTTTCAAATGCCGTGTCAGTGAGTTTGATAACTTGAATAGTTTAAGGCTAAACCAACCATTTCAAATGCATTTTGTAGTAGATGATTTAAAAAGTGAAGACATTACATCAGAACTGATTTGCATACATGACAAGTCGACGATGTCAGTAAGCATTGCTAAGATAACCAATCAAATTAGGTTGACCATTACTCCACAAAGCCGAGGGAAACATGAACTACATAATATTCTGTCTGGGGATTCTCACATATGTGGCAGTCCTATACCAGCATACGTGTTCATTGAGCCTCAACAACTGTCTTCAATAAAGCCCAAGTCTCTAGCCTTAAACAATGCTACTGCTATCAAGTGTCATGGCAACCAGGTAATGGTCAGTCTAAGCCTGTCCTCATTAGCTTTTTTTGCATACGAAGATAAAGTTCTTATTTTGAAGAATAAATTACTGTCCTCAGGAATCAATGAATTTTGTATTCACAAAAACTTGTTGTACTACTCAGATGTGCTTCGCCATCGCCTCGTTAAAGCAGACATGAATGGAGACATTATTGCATCTACTGGCAGTGAAGGCTCCCAGCCTGGTCAGTTTCAATTTCCCAATGGCATCAGAGTTAAGAAAGGTGAAGTTTTTGTCTGCGACTCTGTAAACAATACGATACAAATATTCGATACCGACCTAAACCTACTGAGAATTATTGGTGAAAAAGAATCTGGTAAGGGACAACTTAAGAAACCATAATGACTTGGTGTTTGATGAAGACGGAAACATGTATGTCATAGAAAATAGCTGTAGAGTCCAAGTTCTCAGTCCACAAGGTGACCACCTCAGATTCATTGGTGAATCCAACTTCTCAAACCCAGTGTCTCCTGCTATATACAATGGGCATCTTTTTGTCACTGACATCGACAAAAGCTGCGTTGTTGTGCACACACTAACTGGAAAATATGTCACTTCATTTGCAGGAGAAGGAAGAACAGAATGCATTGATATTGACGAGGATGGCTTCATCTATGTCAGCAGCAGCAGGAAAGCCCTTTTGATATACTAGAGAGAGAATTTATGGAACAATACTAAACTAGTTGAAGTAGTTTATTTACCATGTGTTTTGCTTGTATTTGAATTCGCTGTTTAGCTTGTGCATATTGTCACTTATCTGGCATAATATTAGTACAAAATGTCATGAGCTATTTAATACACACAAAATTATTTCAAATAACAGCATCAATAATCATGGAAACTATAATGGTACTCGGCCCATTTCAGGTATAGGAATGCTTATAAATTTGGTAAAGGAATCACATGAAACTGTTCAGATGCGTGCGATTATTTTTCACCAGGAAAATAAAGGGGCAGGGAAAAAAATATAAGCAGGGCTCAATCAATAATTTTTCTAGCGAGAGACCCACCTGCCAAGCAGTGTTTGATCGTGTGGAGAAAATTGTAGTACGGGGAGCTACCCCAAGTGGCCAACATTTGTGGGGCATGCTGAAATGTACAATGCTCCAAAAATAAATCGCTCCAAAGTTATATTTTTGAAACCTTATTGAGAAAATTTTTATTTTTGCTCTATGGACAAGCTATAATGTATTTTTTTTATATTGTAATCAAATTTGAAGGGTACATGTAACATAAAATTGTATTCTAGACCACTTGTAGTGGTATATATCAAATCCCTTCTATCAGCTCTCTCTAATTTGCTTGATGCACTTAATGCACCAATAAGATCAGATAGGTTATTTGCTATTTAACCTCTTTCCTATTTCCTGCTTTGAGCTACATAATACATCATTTTGAGCTATTTTTAGCAAATGTCTTTAGTGATTACAGTGTTAATGAGTAAGAGAGTAGTACAGAATCAAAGAATGAGTAACTATACAATTGTGGAAACTGCAAAAGCCATTCTGATGGGAGATAATTTGTGCATTTCATTCACAACTTTATTGAATGTCAATGAATATATATAATAGCTAAGTCTCTAGCCTTACAGCAATATACACTGATAACAAAAGAAAGAACAGACTACATACTTATTGTAGACATGTTTATCTCTCACTACAATCATATGATAGCTACTTAACCATAAGGTTGTTATTGTACAAAATAAAGCATGTGACCTTAGGTAATTATGGTAAGTGTTAATATAAGGTGTGGTATACAATGATAGGATTATGATTATAGTACATGCCCTCTCATGTAAATAATGAAGATAGTTCATACTACAAGAAGTTTTTTAATCTCTGGTTGGGTATGTATTTCTCACTGATCTCTGTGCGTGGTACACTCTGTGCTGTTATGGTCAGATATACATGGGCTCCAACTTTCTGTTATATCCTTGATAAAAACTGCACCCACCAATCACGCCCATATATTATATACAATTAATGTTTAGCACATTAACAAAGGCGATTCTTACAATTCTTTGTAGATTGCTGAACTTAACACTTTAGATTGTCTTTATCCTGGCAATTCATGCACACTCCAATTTATGCTTTTTAGAGGTATAAGAGTTTGGTTGTACCTTTAGAAGAGCTAGATCCTAAACTAGAGGTGATATTTAGTTGTCTGTTAAGTAGCCTTGTGCTCCACTTACATATTATACCAAACTTCAGTTAGTTAGTGCTTATCCATACTACTCATAGTAGTTTGCCTGTTGTTTTAGAGTCAGTGAAATAGTCGCCAGATGACCTGTCAGCTGCTGACAGCCTTCAAGCTAAATGCCAATGACTACTTCCTTGACCACAACAATGAGGCTAAACTTATTTAATCCTTGACAGATGTAGCTGTCATATCCTTGACTGTCAAAGTAAGTCCCTTGCCGAGTGGAGCCTATGCATATTGTGGTCTCTGTTTTCCCCATAAAGTTCTCCTTATCTAACTTTCTGGAGTCACTCTACTTCTGTTATATCATAGCTATCTAACTTCTGCACTGTGTATGACCTCAGTTGACCAGCAACCTATTATTCCCAACTCTCAGCCTGTGGGTTTAAGATGCAGAAGTGACAGCATTCTCAACCATCAAAGAGGTACTTGCTGATGCATCACTCCTCTGTCATCCACGTCCTGGAGCCCCCACCTGTTTGGTCACAAATGCCTCAAGTGTAGCTGTTGGAGCTGTGCTTCAACAGTGTATCGATGGAGTGTGCTATCCACTTGCATTTTGTCTCGAAGGGACTGAAGCCAGCAGAAATATGCTGCAGTACATACGATCGTGAGCTTGCTTCTATCTGGCCATCAAACACTTTCAATACCACAAGCCCTTAGTGTACGCCTTCTCCTCCAAGTCAGATCAGCACTCTCCATGATAAATTCACCACCTGGACATGATTTCTCAATTCACCACTGATGTGCGCTATGTACTAGGTTCGCAGAGTGAGGCAGGAGACACTCTATCCAGGCTTGAAGTCAGTGCTCTTGACATTGAGAACTCATCTCCCGTGGTAGATTTTCAAGCTCTTGCATTGGCTCAGATGAAGGACCCAGACTTGAGCCAACTATGCACTGACTCTTCCCTACGGCTTGAGATTATACCACTAGCATTGTTTGATGGAGCTACCATCATTTGTGATGTTTCCATGCCATCTTTAAGACTGTATGTGCCAGCAAGCTTTTGGCGAGCAATGTTTGACTCTCTGCATGGCATGTCACATCCAGGTCCGAGCAACTCAGCGCCGGGTGATGAGTTGTGTGGCCAGGAATCAACACAGACATGCAGAGATGGGCTCAGACATGCTCAAAGTGTCAACGGGCTAAGGTACATCATCATTCCATCACTCCATTAGAAGCTTTCACCACACCATATCCGATTTGATCAAGTGCACATAGATCTAGTTGGTCCTCTGCCACCATCCAATGGCTGTGTGTATTTACTAATGTACATTGATTGTTTCAAACATTGGCCGAAACCATTCCAATCCCAGATGGCACTGCTGACACCATTGCTCAAGCTTTCATCCAGACTTGGATTGCTCATTTTGGCGTGCCTTCATCAGTCACCACCGATCATGGCTGATAATTTGTGTCACAACTGTGGAATACCCTTACCCAATTGCTTGGAACTAGGCATATCCAAACTACAGCCTACCATTCCATTGCAAATGGTTTGGTAGAACAGTTGCATCACCAGTTGAAGGCTGCATTTAAGGCTTCCTCACATCTGGATCAATGGGCAGAGATGCTCCCAATGATTTTGCTGGGAGTACGCACAGCACTCAAAGAGGATGCTCAGTGTAAAGCAGCGGAGCTCGTGCATGGTATGACTTTATGACTCCCTGGGAGTTATTTGTTTCTATCAATGACAATAATGTTGACCCAGTTAGTTATGTGACCTGATTGACCAGCAGCATGAGGCGGTTGCAATGTATCCCCACATGACGAATCACACGACCAAGAGATCATCACATGTTTTTGTGTGACATGGTACAGTGCACAAACCACTACAAGTACCCTATGGGCCATATCGAGTGCTGAAGAGATTACCTAAGTTCTTCACGTTGGATATTCATGGTCACAGAGACACAGATTCTGTGGACTGTTTGAAACCAGTACATTTGAATGTTACACCACCCATCAACTGTTATACATGTATCCCATCCTCAATAGATTCATCTTCACAAGTCACTGCCAACCCAACCAGAGAGGCTACATCAACCACAAATACATATCTTCACATGTCTCCTGGCAGTTCAAGCATGGGACAACTTGGTCAGGCGGCAGAGTTCACTGGCCAGCTGCTCTGATGGATTTTGTTCACTAGCTGCTCTCTAGGAGTGCTGTAGTGGAACCTGAACTTTGACCTTTTGTGATGATCTTTACCTATATCATTTTAGTCCGTCACTTATTATTTTTGTACTCACATGTTATTGACTTGATAATATTATTTGCATTCCTAATTTAGAGTAGACTTGCTAGTCTGGTGTTAGCCACGGGATAGCTAGTTCACTACACTCTGCTGGACCCCACTGCAGCTGCGGATGGAGTTTTTTTCCCATGAAAAGGAGGGGCTGACAGGAGTATCATGATTGCATCCAAGCAGCTATTGCGGGGCGAAAGCACATGCGGCTAGGGAGAGGAAGTTAGCATCGGTAAGAATCGTCAGACGCGTAGCCCGTGTACATCGCGTGACAGTTTAGAAGAGTTGCAATGTGTAGCTATATCATAACGCAGAGCAATGTAGATAAGGGAGGCTAAGCCCCCTCACTTTTAAAAAAAATATAAAGTGTATTTCAGTACATTGTTGTTTTTTTTGTTCAACCAGAGAAAGACAGCAATAAAATGAACCGATTCAGGAAGTAAATAACAATAAATAGTTTAACAATTAAATAAATACCAACAAATAGTTTAATAATGAATTAAATAACAATAAATAATTAAGAACAAAAAAGAAAAATCAATTTTTGTCATTCTGTTAGTATATATCCTATGTCATTTGTATTCACGGTGCTTGCCTCCACATTGGAATAATTAAAAATTTTTATCTTAATTCGTTTGTTGACCACACAGTGGAGTTTAAATAAGATTACTATTGAATTTTAAAGAGGAATTAAATAAGGTAAGATATGAACTAGAATGGAAAACTCTTTCAAATTGTTTGGAGGAACAGCAAAGAAAAATTGTGAGAAAAATCTCAGTCCTTGCCGCGAATTGAACCCTGAGCCCTTGTCTTTAGCCATCACTAGCCTCGAGCTATGACAACCCACAACTTTTGAGACTCACACACTTTTTGTAAGTGGGAGAACTAAGTGCATGCTAGACCTATTTTTTATTCATATTTTTTATGTCTATTACTTCAACATGTCCTAGACTGGCGTAGCCAGACCCTTTACCCAATTAGCATATCTCTGTAGTTATCATTTTCGAATAATATTTTGGTTTTGGACAATTATCTTATAGCTAGATCAATTTGAGGTATTCATTTATACATTATTTGAGAACTCTGGGTGTACTATATCTTTAGTTACTGTATTTTTAAGCATATTTTGGTTCCATTAAGAGAATGTAATGATGGTGAGAATTATATAGGTTATATAGCTACCTGTTAGTACGTGTTTTTCTTCTCTTTATTTTGTCTTCAGTGCATGTGGTACCATATTTCTGTATCAATGCATCGAGAAAATGCAACAAATACTCTACAGTTTTTTTTAATGGTGAACTGTATGTAGCTACCTTTATTTTTCTTCTGTTCAGGTGAATAGTGAATGTCAATATTTGCATTTTGTATGATGCCACACTAAAGAATCGTCCACATAAGTTATCCAAATATTAGTTTAAGTGGAGAATCCTCAAGGACACTATACGCTGCTTGACAGGCCTATGCTTTACTGTGGTGTACCATAATAATATGTGTAGTGTACTAGACAGGAAACTGTGAAGTAATATATTATTCTTGAACAAAAATATCACTGCCTTGGTAAAACATAAGTAAAACATAAGTAAATGACCACAACTTGTTCAAGTGGTACATTTTTTGTTCCAGAACAAGAGTATACTGTAGTGTAAATTATGTAGTAAATTTACAGTGCAGATCAGTAAAACAAGGCCTGACAAGCAGTGTAACCATTTTATCATCTTCATTATTATGATACTTTGTACTTATACATGCTCGTAGGCAAACACTGACTGTAGATCTAGTTAGCTATAAAAGATCTCAACTAATACTATGGACTATAGTTCATAACATTATTATATGGCACACTTATGTATTATATATATTGTATTACAACAAGTACTGGTTTAGTTTTGTCAGATCTACAGTCAGTTTTAGCCTAGGAGCCAGGCTCCGTTGCTATCACCTGATACAGCAAAGCCAACATTTTTTTATTTCTGTAACACAATGCCTGAATATGAAGTAGCTAGCCTTTATTGAACAGTTCTTTACTTTGATAAGAAAGGTTATTAATACACATGATGTTAGTGTAATGATGAGAATTTAGATGCAATAACAACAGATAAAGTCACTTTGGTCCTGAATATTAGCACAACTTTTGTGCACCCAAACAGAACAAATAATACATGATACCCAATTGACTCGTTCAGTGTTTGTGTTATCGTCTTCGTTGAAGCATATAGCACAAATATCGGTGTCTATCAATTGCAAAGCCTGTTCCCAAGATTGTGCTTCCTTATTTGATGGCTTCTCTATTAGTTTTGTGTCCATTTTTCGTTTTTTTCTAGTTGAAAAATATCGCCCTTGTATCTCACTATTTTCATTTGGCTTTCTTTTGTTTGTGGCAACTGTAGGAGGAATTGCCTGAGCCAAAATGTTTCCTAAAGAATTGTACATACTTTGTAAACATTTTATGCTATCTGTGTTGTTTGTTATGGTTGAAATACTTGCTAATCTGCTGTTAATCTTCTTTATCAAATCTTCTTTTGTCGAATTTGCTGGTGCAGAATTAACTTCCATGGATGTTATTCGCTGAAAATACACTAAATCACCAACTTCACTATGACTTTTGGCAACAGTACTAATGTCAATGTCATCTGTTCCATCTCTGAAGTTTTTCATTGAAACTAAATGAATGTGTTTGCAGACACTATTGTTTGTACAGGAATCAAGACAGGTACAAGAATACAGATGACAGCATGCGGAACAAAATTGACATTTCATTTTGCAATCACACGTACTTTTTTGTTTCTTGACCGTATAAAAAACATCTGGTCGGCTTTCAGATGAAACAGCATAAGTATTACGATCATCACTCAGGATAATTGCAGAATGGCGAAAGGACTCAGCATGTTTATGTCTTTTGTTTATATCACATACTCTGTGGCTGTGTTTTCCCTTTTCCTTTTTCTGCAATTGCTGAAAAACTTTATCACTAGCAATTTTTTTTAGAATATAAAGTAGGCTGTCAAGGCGTCTATTATATTTATGGTTTAAATAACAAATCTTGAGTACTCTGTGAAAAGATTCAGAGTACATGTTGGTGTTCATGGGAGTCCCAATTCTAAAACAAAGTGCCCACTGCTCAGAATGTTTGCAATAAGTTTGAAAATATTCAAAGAATGGGGAAGACTTGATAACAGATAAAAATTTGGGTAGTATATATTGGCTTTTATTAATCATAGTATTCTGCACATTTCTTCTCAGTCTCTACAATCTATCATAAAATCAACAATATAATTGTAGTAACTGATACTTTAACCAAACTTACGAGAAGAGTCCAATGACACCCTCCATGATTAATAAAAGCCAATATATACTTGTTGCTTAATATGTCCATCTATATGGAATGAACAAAGTATAGTAAAGACTTTATGGTTTATTAAAATTGTTAATAACCTTTCTGTACCAACGTTTCACTCCATTATACCCTGTCTCTTGCAGTTTCTTCATAAATTGAGACCCCAAAACAAATGCACTATATCCTGCCTTGATTTATAAGGTAAAATAAAATGAAGGGGACTTTCATAAAATAAATTTACCTCCAGTGACTCAGCAGATACTAGATTTAAATAGCACTGAATGATCTGTATACCAGCAAAGCCATTCACAAGCATGAATATGTTGAGTCAATGCAATTCAAACCTCATCCGATAACCATTGATTGTGAAAAATGCGATGACATTGACTGAGAGACAGTGAATCGCTGTATTCATCTACAAATTGCAATTTAAAAATGTTAAAGTATTTCATTAAAGTTTATGATCAAGTCTTACCACACTTATGATATAGTAGCAGAAAAGGGTCTAGTGAAAGCACTTCTTCATATTCAACTTTAGACACCTTAATTTGAATGTTCAATGTAAACTTGGCATAAGGGTTACAGCTTTACCTCATTTTTGTTTTATGTACCTTGTCATCATTAGTCAAAAACCACTCATTTTGCTGTCGATCCCAAATATAGCTGGTGTAGTGGCCAGAAGTACGAGAAAAAGAGCAATACATGACACATCCTACTAATCTATACAGAACTCCAGCCTTGATTCGAAGGAAAGAGTTCTGCATTAAGATAATTGGAATATAAATATTGTATGCATTTACAGAAAATGTACTTACCTCTATTTTAGTTCTCATCCTGTTGATTACAAAGCAGAGTACAAAAAGGTGGAAACGTACCAAAATTTAACTTACAAACTAGAAAATTTATTTAAATGTACCAAAATTTAACTTACAAACTAGAAGATTTAGTTAAATGTATGAACATCAGGGAAGGCAGTGTAGTTAACTGCACCTTTGAAGTAACTCCCATGTTATTACAGCTACAATGACAAATATAAATTATCTATAATAGATATCCATAAATAATAATAATAACATAGGGGGAAATATCCATCAAAGTACGAAATTTATACTCAAACATTTCAGAACATGGCTGTTCGTGAATTATTTAAATAAAAAAGAGCCTTTTTTTACAACAATTTAGCTGGCTAACTACTTTACATTGCTAAAAACGTGCAATGCCATAACTAACAAGGTATATTACCTTAAACATATCCCATCTGGTATGTGTTCTTCCTGACATTCCTCCATGAAGAGTTCACTAACACTTTCAACCTATTCAATGCACGATTAAATTCAATACTTCATAAAAGAAATTAGCTACAACTGACCTTAGTCAAAGATCGGGCTTGTAGCTCTATACATAATTCCTTTACGCTAGAAGTATCCCTGACATTCTTGCATGTATCACATGTTACTATGTCATAAGAGAGACTTTGAGGTATAATTTTGAGAACTTATCCTGTACACTTACATTCCCTTCCTATTGACACCATAATATTGTCTTCAAACCGTGTCGTTAAACTACAAGTTTTGATTTGTAAATCATAATACAAGTATTTTTAAACACACTTACGATGAAGGCATGGATTTCAGTAGATAATTCAATAAAAATGTAAAAACTCATGAGCATCAAATTCTTGTCCAGAAGTTAGGGCTGTATGAATCACTACAGAATAAAATTTCATCTTCAGCATGTTCAATTTAGTAACAATTATTACGGTGAAGTGATGACTGTAAATGTGTACTGTCTAGCACTTTCTTTCTGGAACTGTAAGCATAATTCTCAGCCAACTTACACATTGCACCAATACCACATAATGTTGTATGACCTAAAATGAACATAAATACATAGATATAGCTGTATAAAGTTAATTACTATGTAACTACCCATTACCACATGAACACTTTTCACAGTGACCTGAGTGACACTCCCATAACTCCTTTAAAATGTCCTTGAAAAACTTCTGGTTGAGGAGGCATTGAAAAATGCTACTGGCAAAACACAGGTTCCCACAGTTTTGAATCCCTGGGGGAAACAGCACCATAGCTGACGTTTGTCTAACCACCTTGACCACGATCGGATGATGATCACTTACCGAATCAACCGCTTTGCGCGCGCTGCGCGCTGCTGATAGGTGCTGGTGACGATTCTTACCAATGCTAACTTCCTGTCCCTAGTAAAAGCTGGCGAAAGCGAATCTCCTCAAACATAACCTTTCTATTGGTGCCATTGAAGGCGTTCGTAAAGTCTAAAAGGAGGATCCAGTGATGGCAGGGGTCAGCGTTGGAAGAGAAGAGCTATGAAGCTGCATGTATGATGGCTTCACAACCCCCCCCCCCCCCCCCCCCCCCTGACCCCTACCCCAAGCTGAGAAGGGGCAAGAGTGGAGAAGGCTGTACAGCTCTTCTCTTCAAGTGTTGTCACCTTCTGAGGCGGGACTTTACCCACAGCAGTACCCCTGATCTCCAGCGTAAACAGTGCCCAGCAGCTGGATTGACTAGCACACACTTGGCCAGCATAAATAACTGGGACCATTGGAGAATATCGTCAGGGGAAGATTCTATGGCGGAGAGACAGATGCCGAGAGTGTGGGTCCATTCATCCCAGGAACCTTTGGGAATGTGTTGGAGAGTGGGAATGTTCATTTGGAGGATAGATTGAATAGAAGGGATGAAGTCAGGGGATTGGGGCAAATGAAAGTTGGGACCTGTGGGGTTGTCTGCAACAATTGCAATGGAGAGCTGGAGCTAAGCTTGGGGCAGGTGTTGGGTGGGGTGGTGGTGGTGTGTGGAACCAAGGGGGGGGGGGGGGAAACCAAGGAGGGATAGATGATGATGGTGCATTAGGAAGCTGCGATTGGTTGAGGGTGTTCCTGCAATTGTTAGAATCGCTGGGACAGCAGAATGTACAAGGGGGGTTGCTCCAGACACAGGAACACCACAGGCATTTTGCAGGCATTTCGCAGTCCCGTTACAATGGCAACAATGGGTGATTGGATGTTGCAAGGCCATACGTACATGGAATGTGTGGCACGGGTGGGAAGAGCCTCAGTGTTGACGATACCTTGCCAAATGTATGCTGACTATCTGGAGAAGTGAGAGTTAATGCCAGTACAGGTTTGGGTAGAGAGATGCTGGAGCTTTGAGCAAGGAAGCGGCTAAAGACAGGACACAAACAAAAGGGTACTGGGCCCCAACTCGTCAACTGTCGAACACCATTGTTTCGCAGTGCCCCGGAAACATTGGAGTCGATATTTAATTCTCAGTGCACATGCATGAGAGCGTTATAGTAATCATCCTGTCTGTCTGTCTGTCCATTTGTTTATCTGTCTGTCACGCTCTGATTTTGGAGATTACTGACAATAACTGATGGTTGAGTTATGAACTTACTCAGAACAACGATTTAAGACCCTTTATTGTGCTACTTTTTCAAATTTCAGGATTATTTTGAGGAAAAAAAGCAAGATGGCAGCTCATAGGTACAAGCTTTTGTGAATAACACCCACAATAGTCACATCGCAATCATGTGAGCAAACAATTTCTTACAGCGCGGAATTGGTGAGTGTTTCCTGCATGTTTAGCTAATTCTATGAAGACAGCATTTACATCTACCATTTTCATTGCTTGAGCCGTATTGATACCTGATTAGGAATAGCCAAATACATTATTTTTTTGGTCGAGAAATGATTTTGATATAGCTAGCTAGTGTATAGTAGTGCTGAGGGTATGCACCTTTGGTGATTCACGAGTCGTGGTACGTGAATATAGATCCATGGTAGGGTTTTTGTCCTTATGAGGTATAATTGTATGATATTATGGTCCCTGAAACAATTTCCAAAAACTTTGTGTTGTAGCCATATCTCTACAACAAAATGACATCTGTCCAAAAAGCTTTAAAGAAAGTTGTCCTCAGATCACACATTTAATCACTAGAAAAATTAAAAATATGAACCATAACATGTTTACTGTATAACACTATAGCTGATAAGTTGATTTTTTCCTTAGTCGTCTCCTAAGTAAACTGTTACGAGTTCCAGAAGCTACCAGTGCTAACTCACATGTCTATAGTGTTATATTTTCTTTCTGTCAACAGCACAACTTTAGCATGACAGCATGTGGTGAAGTTTCTACGTGGGCATCGTAATAGCAAAACACTGGCTATATTCCTGTGTACCCAATATAGTTTATTGAGTTTTACACATACATATACTTAGAAATTGATAGTCTATCTGAATAGACCAATTTTCAATATGGCAGCTAAAGAGAGTGCAGTGAAGTCTCTTGAAGAAGAAGTAACGTGTCCTGTTTGCCAAGAGATCTTCAACAAGCCTAAGAAGATCCCAAAGAAAATCTCTTGTGATCACACCTTCTGTCTTCAATGTCTACAAAAAATGATCTGGAATAATAAAGATGGACTACTTGCTTGTCCGTTGTGTCGTGCCACTAGTCCTCTACAAGAGTCTGATGCCAACTTATATCCTACTGCACACCAGGTGAATAGGCTCATTGACATATACCACAAAACGCTTATGGAACACTCTCAAGAATCCTTAGCTCCTACTGAACAACCTGAATCTCCAACATGTTCTCTTCATAATTCGCAGCCTCTAGTTCTTTATTGTGAGACGTGCCAGAATACAGTGTGTCGAGATTGTGCACTCTTCTTGTGTGCTCCTAAACATCATACATATGCTTTCTTAAAAGAAATAGTCAAGAAGTATAAGAATGAGCTAGACAGAAGATTAAAGCCTCTTCGAGAACTCCACCAACAGATAGTAGACACTACAGTAGCAATTGGTGCAGATAACAAAGTGTTAGAAAAACAAAAAAGAGATGAAGTTGAGCACATTGAGGCAGCTTTTCAATTCATGTCCTTAAAAATTGAAGAACAGAAGACAAAGCTAATTTCTGAAGCGCAGAACAGCTATGATATTCAAGTATCCCAAAATACATCTAAAGTTGAAGAATTGGAAAGAGCCTTGCAAAGTCTTTCAGCAGCTATACAGACAACAGAAGACTTAGACATAGCCCATGGTCTCACTAAATTTAAAAGCTTCCTTTTTCAACAAACACAACATCTCCAAGGTTTACGTTTTCATTATCAACAGCTGCTTTGTTATCGAAGACTTTGTAGCGAACAAAACATGCAAATCGATTTTTCAAGAGAGTTCAATCCCACTCATTTTCTTTATTATGTTGGAAAGGGCTTCAAATGTTATGTTAGTGAGTATGAAAAAATGAAGAGTTTAAGAGTAAAAAAGCCATTTCAAATAATCTTTCAATTAGAGGAGTTCAGAAGTGAAGGGAAGGTTAAATCAAAGCTGGTTTGTACGTATGACAAGTCGACAGTGTCAGTTAATGTAGCTAAAATAGCACCAAATCAGATTAGTCTGACTGTCACTCCGCAAAGTCGAGGGAAACATGAACTACATATTCTATCTGGAGATTTTCACATCTTTGGCAGTCCTATACCAGCATACGTGTTCTTTGAGCCTCAACAACTACTACCTTTGAAGCCCACGTCTCTAGCCTTAGACAATGCTACTGCAATCACATGTCATGGCAACCAGGTAATGGTTAGTTCAAGCCCATCCTCACTGACTATATTTGTGAATGAATGCCAGAATCTGACCGTTACCAAAATCATACAGTGCCCGGGCATTGCTGAATTTGCAGTTCATGATAACTTCTTGTTTTACTCAGATGTACTCCAGAATCGCCTCGTGAAATCAGACATGAATGGCCGAATTGTTGCATCAACTGGTGAGAAAGGTTCTCTACCAAGTCAATTTAAATTTCCCAATGGTATAAGAGTCATAAACAATCAAATATTTGTTTGTGATACAAATAATGGACGGATAAAAGTATACGATACAGACTTAAAACTCCTGAAAATTATTGGTGAAGATGGCAGTGGTCCTAGGCAATTCACAGGACTCTATGACTTAGTGTTTGATGAAGATGGAAACATGTACGTCTTAGAGAGTAAAAATCATAGAGTCCAAGCTCTCAATCCACAAGGTGACCACCTCAGATTCATTGGTGAATCCTACTTCAGGAAACCATTATCTCTAGCTGTATATAATGAATATCTTTTTGTCACTGACATGACAAGAAACAATGTTTCAGTCCATACGCTAATGGGAATATTTGTGACTTCATTTGCCGTCGAAGGTAGTATTGAATGTATAGATATTGACAATAATGGCTTCATATATATCACTAGCAGCAGAAAATTTTTGTTAGTATTCTAATGATACTAGCACTTGTTGATTTATAGGACTCCGTTATGGTGAACAAATACATTTTTATATAAAACAATCCTTTATGTCAATTATTTCAAATTTCAATATTTTGTTGCTTATTTTAATCAGAAAGATAACGTAGAATAAGCTTGATTATCACGGACCACACTCACATAGAAAAAAGAATGGAGAACTCATCCCACAACATGAAATAATAATAGCTACCCTCGTTGTAGCAAGCGGTTAGCTTAGTGTACGCAATGATCAATTTTTTAACTTTTAATTCTCGTCCAAACTCTCATTGGGCCAAAAATGCATTCAAACTTAACTAAAATGCTTTAAAAAATGCTCATTATATCTTGAGTTTAATTTAACTGATCAAATGAAATCAGGAAAATACTAAACACATAGCTGATAATATTATTAATAATAATAGTGATAATAATAATAATAATAGTAATAATAATAATAGTAATAATTAAAAAAAAATTTGTTATTATTATTATTAATAGTTATGTTATTATTATTAATAGTTATGTTATTATTATTATTATTATTATTATTATTACTATTATTATTATTGTTGCTGTTGTAGTTGTTGTTACAAATAGTTAAACTGTCATTATTATTTTGTATGTAGGCTTTTAATGCCTTGCTTGGTTTTTGGTAAAAGGAATATGTTTAACTACTGTTTGATGGCAAAGCAGGTTTAGTTGCCCAAAATTAAGGTAGCTAGTTAATTTTGATAAGTGAGAGACTCATTTTAGTGAGGCTGGGTAAGAGGTTAGCTAATTAATTACAAACGAACACTGAATGTGTCTCAGTTATTGTTATATTTGTCCAATATCTATCATGTTGGAACTGGCATTAAAAAACTCTTTCTTTAGCACACAACATTGGCATACTAAGCCCATTAATCATGAAATGCACGACCATGTCAAGTTTTGTAGTACATGTAGTAGGATTTATACAGTAGCTAAAATCAATGGAAGATGAAAATTTACAATTTCAATTTTAGAATCTGCAACTTTACTGTCCCTGTCCTCAACATTTAAGAAAAAACTAGATATGATAACTAATAGTCCATGTTTGAAATTTTGAAAGTATACTAGAGCATTTGGATCAGAGTCATGGCTTGAATAAACTGATCACAGGATGCTGTGATGGAAGACTATCTTGTCCAGTGTGTCGTGCCACGTGTCCTCTACAGGTGTCCGATGCCAACCTATTCCCTACTGCCCACCAGGTGAATTGCCTCATTAACATATACCACAAAACACTCCAAGAGACCCCAGAACCATTTCATCTCCTACTTGCTCTCTTCATAGGTCACAACCTCTAGCTATTTACTTTGATATAGGTCAGAAAGTTGGGTGTCAAGATTGTGCACTATTTGTGTGCGCTCCTAATAAGCAAGCTACGATTTTTTTAGAAGAAGTTATCTTAAAACACAAAAATTAAAACGCTGAAGGACAGCATAACAAATAATATGAGAAATGTTCGATAGTGGTTAACAATGCCAAAGCTTTCAAGATAACCAGATATCATCTCTGGAACACACATAACACCGCCAACTCCACACACAGATTCATCGGTATAATTATAAACAATATTTGTCAGATAAACTGGAATTGTCAAAAGAGAATTATTACGAATACAATTAATGATATGCTTGAATGCATCAGTCATATCATCTGTCCACACAAACATTTTTGGTGAAGTCTTAGCTGTATGCTTGGTCAGCTATGCCGAATAATCTGCAAAGTTTGGTACAAACTGAGAGTAGAAATTCGTCAAACCCAAAATTGAACGAATCTGAGAGACCCTGATTGGATGATCATACTTCTTGAGTTGTTTGATTCTCGCCTCAGGTACACTTAGAATATCGAACTCAAACCTTTTAAAACACCAACATCATTGGATGACTTGACTGTCAATCTAGTTGTGACAACACACAGTCTACATGTTTCAAGTGGTCTGACCAACAATTTGACATGATTTCCACATCAACGGCTAGTTTTTCAAACCGCTCGACCAGTATCTCAGGTTTATATAGAGGAGCTTTTCTAGCACTATCCTTTCTAATAAACAAGACACTCAACAAAATTCTTATATAAAGCATATGACAGGTTATTTCTTTCCTACAAGTTAACACAAATGTACCAAATCAGCTGGGTAGACGATGCCAAGTAGCGGAGGGCCTAGAAAATTTGGTAAAGGGGAACTGAGCCACTTTGAAGTATACTTCACTGTCCTGTCCAGCTAGTAGTAAAGAAGCAAACAAAAAGGACCACTGCTGAAAGAATTAATTTTGCACACATAGTTTTGCTTATTCAAAACGGAGATAAACATTCAAATTCAACTATTGTGAACTTACTGTAATGGCTATGTATTTAAGTTATCTCCAGACACCAGCAAATTTTAGTACTAGGCTTGATCCCACAATAAAATTAGTTATAAGAAAAAATATCAGCTCTCTTTTGAAAGTGCTGGGGGTTAGCTACTTGCAGAAACCTAGACTAAAGTGAAGGCAGCAAGGTGTGATGGGTTGAAGCCTCACTGACACAGTATTAAAAAGGGGGAACATAATTTACTGGAGGAGACAATATTCACTTAGTGAAATTTGTATGGCCAGAATATATTCACTGGTGAATTTTGTCTGGGGTGTTACTATTCACAGGGAGACAAAATTGACTGCGACGCCAGCATAAGTATTCAACGCAGACAAAGTTTGATAACACTAGAATACATCTTCATTTCCAGCTAGACAACTAAATGAGGGACGGCTTTGACCGCAGGTTTGTGTTGACTCCAACAGATAGTAGACACTGTCTGAAGGGCACCACTGCATACAGATGTGGTGAGACCAACAGGGAGACTTGAAGATGCTGCCACCAGAATCAGACCAACACTAGCAGTTCAAGGCTGCTATGTGGGTTGATGCTCAGAAAGTCAACCCCTGGGATCAAACTCTAACACTGACAGGGTTCCCAGTGACTATAATCTTTCCAAAAATGCTGACTGATAAATATTACAATGCAAAGGTACATATAGTTTGCTACATGCAGAAAATACTGTGTTAGTGGAGTAACAAGTGGGGGGGAGGGAGGGGGGACGGCCTCCAATAATTCTGCAGGAGAGGCCGGAGGGCTGCCACTCCCACCCCTCCTCCAAATATTATAATATGCTTATACTCTTATACTACGCTAAAAAAATTGGTTATGCCAGGAAGTGGGTGTGGCCTAAACAGGAAGTGGTACTGTCAATAATCAAGAGAAAAGCAGGGTGTATCTCTAATTACAAAGAACTGGCACAAAAATGTAAGCTAATTTTTGTGCTTCCATAATTAAGAGCATGAATCTGGTCAAAATTACCACTTGATTAAATATTTCCTTTTGTGATGCTGGACATTTTTTTATTGAATATGTAAAACATTGTGTTAATATCAACAGGAAAAGTGGACACAAGAATCAAAATTTAAACTCCGTATTTCAAGTCATTACTTTATATTTTAATATCATCCTAAATGTTTAGACTTCAAATAACTTAAGCATACATGTTGGTGAGCACAGTCCTTTGTGCATAATAATCAATAAGCTCATCTAACTGTTAGTGGCTGGAGTTGTACAAAAACTACATTAACTAAAACTCTACTGAGCATCACAAGAGCGATCTCAAGTTTCTGCTGGGCATGCCCATTTAATGAGGAGATTTAGGGTGGCCCCTAAAGTAGGAACTGCTAGGAAACTTACATTGTTTCGGTAATCCTAACCTAAATCCCCTCATTTTTGTTTCGTTATAATTATTTTATTTTCTGGTTTCCATGTTTTTGTATTAAGCTATTAAATAGTGTGGGTCCTCACTCAGCTCCTAGAGTAGTACATCAAGTATGGGATTGTCAGTGTCTCCCGCGGCTCATTTTGCTTACCGGCAAGTTTTGCTTCCGTGGATTATATCACGCGCCAGAAAGTGTCGTTTAGGGGTGTGCTCTAGTGTGTCACGCGTAGATATCTGATGATATCTATCTACGTGTGACACACGCGCACACCCCCTAAACGACACTTTCCGGCGCGTGCAAGGTGTCATTTATGATATTTATTGAGCATGCACAGTACAAAATGAATACATCATAAAAAGAATTCATTAATGTGTAAACGCTGGTGTATAGCTAAAGGAAATACTTGCTGCAGAAAAACAACCAAGCTTCAGCTCCAAGTAAGTCATGTGTCTGAAAGAGTAGAAGAGACAATAGATAGCAATGTTAAGTTTTCATGAAAATTATTAGATAAGTGTATGAGAATAACCTGTTTCTATCTTTTCTTTTAATTGGCGAGCGAGCGTAGCGAGCGAGACACTTACAGGGGTAATAATGAAAAAATCGTGGATGTTTGTGTATTTGTATAATGGACGCACGTATGTCATTTTGTACTTTGACCCTCCGTATTTTTGTGTTCGCTCCGCGTTCGACCCCATCCCAAACTTCACTAAACAGAATCCTCCGGTTTAGCGTACATTACCCGTATCATACGTACGTATCACCTTAGAAATTGAATTGTTTACGGCTTTGAATTGTTTTGCGGGTGCAGTTAAAACTCAAAAACTTATGGGAGCTCCATGTCTATTCGAGTTAGTGGCGGTGGTAAGTTAATACGCTATTTGTCACAGTTATAAGCCCTACTCAACAGTATTTACTTAAAAATTCATTGTCCACTAGACGAACCACCAAGGTAAGTCTTGCGTAGGTATGTTCAGTTGTACTATTAAATCACAAAGAAATTGTAAATAACGTGATTTGATTTTGTTGCTTCTTTTTCAATTCAAACTGTTGCGGGAGCGGTTACTATGACATTGAATCCCCTTTACCGCATACGTAATTTAAAAACTCGACTTTATTTTAGTAGCTTGAGTGTTTGTTGTTAAAATCAAATTTAACAATAGTGTAGTTTAAGGCTCGCTCGCCATTTGTGCTCAAGCACACCACTAGTGTCTTCATTTTATATAATATCTCTCTACCTGGGGAAGTCTGAACATTGCGTCCCACACTTACATCAATGTTGCATGTATTCATTTTTAAATAGAATTCTTCCTAACAACAACAATATGGCTGTCCAAGAAAGTACCATAAAGTCTCTACAGGAGGAGGTAACGTGTCCTGTTTGTCAGGAGATCTACTGCAATCCTAGCAAGACTCCAAAGAAGCTTCCCTGTGATCACATCTTCTGCTTTCAGTGTCTACAAAAGTTGAGCTCAGTGTGTGTCAACGATAAGCTAACTTGTCCGGTGTGTCGTGCCACCAGTACTCTGCACAAGTCCGATGCTAGCCTCTTCCCAACTGCTCACCAAGTTAATAGACTTATTGACATCTACCATAAATCACTAAAAGAACACACCCAAAATACTTCGGCTCTGATTGAAACACTTCAATCTCCTATATGCTCTCTTCATAACTCTCAACCTCTGGCTGTCTACTGTGAGACATGCCATAAGGCAGTCTGTCGAGACTGTGCACTAACCGTGTGTGCTCCTAAAAAGCATAATTATGACTTTTTAGAGGAAGTAGCCAAGAAGTATAAAAATGAGCTAGATAGTAAAGTGAAGCCTCTTCAAGAACTTCAAAAACATATCGAAGATGTTGCTGTAAAAATAGCGCTAAATTACTCAAGTTTAAAAGAACAAAAAAGAGATGAAGTTGAGCAAATTGAGGCAGCTTTTAAATCAATATCGCAAATCATTGCAGAACAAAGAAATCAAATAGTCTGTGAAGCACAAGGTCGCTATGACGTTCAAGTAGCCAAAATCAAATCTCAAGTTGAAGAATTAAATAGAGCTTTGCAAAGTCTTGCTACAGCTTTTCAAACAACAAAAAAATTAGACATAGTCCAGAGTCTTACCACCTCAAATGACAACACACTTTCCACACAAAAACAAAATTTGCAAGATTTACATTTTCAGTATGAACATCTTCTTTTGTGCACAAGCACAGAACTTCATACTGAACCATATAAGAAAATAGAGTATCTTCCGCAAAAGTTTGACCCTAGAAGTCTCTTATTTTATGCTGGATGTAACTTTAAATGCTGCATTAGTGAGTTCGACAAGCTGAGAAGTTTAAGATTAAGAACACCATTTGAAATAGTTTTTCAATTAGATGAATTGATAAGTGGAAGTAAGATTAAATCAAAATTAATTTGCGTGCATGACAAGTCGACGGTGTCAGTTAATGTTGCCAAAGTACCTCCCAATCAAATAAGGTTGACCATCACTCCACAAAGTCGAGGTAGTCACATGCTAGACATTCTCTCTGGTGATTCTTATATATGTGGCAGTCCTATACCAGCATATGTTTTCTTTGAGCCTCAACAATTACCTATAAATAAACCCAAATCTATAGCTGTAGAAAATGCTGCTGCAATCAAATGTCATGACAACCAGGTGATGATCAGCTCACTCCGATCCTCACTGACTATATTTGTGAATCAGAATCTGACTGTTACCAAAATCATACAGTGCCCGGGCATTAACGAATTTGAAGTTCATGATAATTTCTTGTTTTACTCAGATTTAATCCGGGATCGCCTTGTGAAATCAGACATGAATGGCCAAATTGTAGCATCAACTGGTGAGAAAGGTTGTCAACCAAGTCAATTCAAATTTCCCAATGGTACAAGAGTCAACAACAATCAAATTTTTGTTTGTGATACACAGAATGGACGGATAAAAATATACGATACAGACTTAAAACTCCTGAAAATTCTTGGTGAAGATGGCAACGCTCCTGGACAATTTTCGGCACCGCATGACTTGGTGTTTGATAAACAAGGAAGAATGTATGTCTTAGAGAATCAAAATCATAGAGTCCAAGTTCTCAGTGCACAAGGTGACCACATCAGATTCATTGGTGAATCCTATTTCAAATGTCCAATATCTCTAGCTGTATATAATGAATATCTATTTGTCACTGACATGACAAGAAGCTGTGTTTCAGTCCATACGCTAATGGGAACATTTGTGACTTCATTTCCCGTAGAAGGTAGTATCCAATGTATAGATATTGACAACAATGGCTTCATATATGTCACTAGCAGCAGAAAGACTTTGCTAATATTCTAATGATACTAACACTTACTGATTTATACGACTCAGTTATAGTTAATTAAAAATTGTTTCATACAAAACAATCTTTTATGTCAGCATTTTAGTATTTCAGTTGTCCTTATTTTTGTTATAGTAGTGTGGGTTAGTTGCCAAATTTTACTTAATTGTGCACTTTTTGAAAAAAGCATGAAATTTCTAAATTGTTAGTACATACCACAAGGATTAATTTGAGATGTGGAGGGAAGTTGGATTTGACCTCTGGAGACCGGGAGAGGCCAATTTGAAAATGGCTGTCATCTATCCTTCCTATTCTTCAAGCGTGCTTATTCTTGGTTGGTAAAGAACAATTAAAGAGTCATTTACTACCAAGTTGGGGGTGCTCGTTCACTTGGAAATACTTTTATGATCACCAAAACTATAGGAAATGCATTTAGGCATTGTAAATTAATAACGATTGCTTGAATTAGCTAACAGTCTCCAGAGCATGAGCACAGTGCTGTACACTGAAGAGCAGCTTTAGCACACTTGCAACGTCCAGTGCACCACTTCTTACAGTGACAGGAGATTAGTTCACAGCATGACTTAGAAGCTTCAGGAAGAGTTGTCCAACGAGGCTGCCATCCAATTGTTCCTTTATCCAGCCCCAGTCTGATGGCTCTGGCATCTCTGGATCCATGACCAATGCTTGGTTCCAACGGTTGGCCTGGTAGAATGTCCATTTAATGTGCTGTTTCAGAGCTGCCTGGGTTGGAGGAAAGTTATCCAGAGTTCTAGACTTCCGTGAGAAGAGCTGTTTTCTGGCATCATTCACTCTCATGCTCTCACTGGTTCGATCATACATTAGCACTACAAATCTTTCCAAAAGCAATATTGATCCTTCACTGACCTCAGTTGGCATGAATAAAGGTTCGTTGAAAGCAGTGGTCACTTCTGCGAAAGACTTCCAAGTTGCCCATGCAGTCTTCTTTCTTCTGCCACCAAAAGAGGACACAGTGTCACACCCAGTAAAGGCATGGAAAACTTGGGAGTGTCAGACACTGTGCTGGAGTCATTGTGGCAACCATTTCATGAATATCTATGTGTCGAAAGTTTGACTTGATACCAAAAGCAACCCACAGCTCATCAAGGGATATCTGCTGAAAGAAGCAACAGCCAGTACCACCACATCAGTATCAACAGTACGTATAGTTACCTTCCTACACCCCTTTTGCACAGCATCTGCCACATGTAGAAGTAGCCGAGTGTCAGCCTCCTCTTATGAGCATGGGGCAAGGTGAGACAAACATGAGTCAGCAGGAGAGCATAGAACTCTAGTTCCATCTGTAGCATAAATTTCTTTTCCTTCTCCTACAGGAAGACAGATGGCTACATGCGACAGGAAAGCAAACAATTCAGTCTTGTTTTCATCGACTCTGAGGAAGTCACTCCATGACTTCGGCATTAAAGTACCTGGAGCTACCTTCTTCTGGTGCCCTTTTCCCTCTTCTCTAAAGTGGAAGCTTTCAGGCTGTTAGGTCGGTAGACATCCCAGACAATGTCCACTCGGTTGCTTTTCTCAAGCTGAATATATATGTATGGTCCAAACACACTTTTTCTATACTCTTGGAATGTTCTTGATCCTTTAGGATTTATCATCTGAACCACAGCTGCTCCATCAAGGATTGTTGCATCTGATATAGGTACACCATTGTTCACATTGCCTCTTAGAAGATTTGATTCAAGGCAGTGAAGTAAATCTGCTTTAACCCCAAACCTCATTTTTCCACAAGTTGACAATGCTGGTGGAGCTGCCTGGTTCTCACGGGAAAAAAAGTTGTCCATATCTCCATCTCATGTCTGGCAGGAGATGTATAATCATAAAAAAAGACCACAGTCACTCTTAAGTGCTGCAAATTGATCCTTTTGTTTTGACGTACTCTTTATGGGTGGTCTACTGAATAACGGCATCTTGTTCTTGGGTATAGTTTGTGTGACAGGAGTTGTACATTTTCAAGCCTTTCTGTCCCAAAGTTGGTGCACTGCTTTGCCAAGAGTCTCAATCCTTTTCAGTTTCAGCAACTTGTGGATCCAGGATCTCCCTTGTGTCAATGACTAGTAGCTGGCTGTGTCCCATTTCTTCCAACACAGTCACAATTGCTCCAACCTCCTTAAAAAATACTGACGGCACTGAGGGTTGCTGGTCATGATGATGGTTTCCAGAGTTACCTGCATCATATTGTGAGTGCATACCCTGTTCTTCAAACTCTGTAATAATCCTAGCAATTTCTGGCCCAGCTACCATCCAGCATCTAAGTGCTCCTGCATTGCCAGTCAGTCCAATAGCTCCTCCAGAAACTTTCACCAATGCATTGTTCTGCTCACGGCACTGGTGAAGTGCCATGGCAGAGAATTTGTTTCTGGTTTTGTGGACCACGAAGTTTCCAGATTTGAATTGTTCTAGAATATCTGGGTGCTTTTCAGAGAGAGTTGTCATATCCCAGATATGTACAGAAACCCATCTGGAATAGTGTGTGTGATCTAGGGCGAACATCCAAGGCATAATTTGTGTCAAGGATTCTATGTAAAGCTGAAAATTACCTCCACGAAGGGACCCGATGTACCTCAGCAGAAGAAGCTCCAGTGTTAAGGTCTTAAGCCAGTAGTCAAAGTGAACACAGACCTCTGCTCGCTGTATACACCACTCCTTAAAACATGAACTCTCCAGTTGCATGGCATTGGCACCATCAGATGTTTGGTCTTCACTATGAGCTCGTTGGAGGAGTATGTAAAGGCTTGCAGCAGTGACCTGGTGCGCATGACGAGTTTTGGTGATGTGGCTGACATGTATGAAGAAATTTGCTGTTCCAGAATGTGCAATGTCAGCCTTTACCAGAGCGTTTGTCCAGCCACTGTCTTCCACCAGTCTCCCAGCAATTTCAGTGTGGCCATCTCAATGTGTAGACCACTGAACATTATTACAAAAGTATTTCCAAGTGAAGGAGCACCCCCAATTTGGTAGTAAATGACCCTTTAATTGTTCTTTATCAACCAAAAATAAGCAGTGTTTCAGTCCATACGCTAATGGGAATATTTGTGACTTCATTTGCCGTCGAAGATAGTATTGAAAGTATAGATATTGACAACAATGGTTTCATATATATCACTAGCAGCAGAAAATTTTTGTTAGTATTCTAATGATACTAGCACTTGTTGATTTATAGGACTCTGTTATGGTGAACAAATACATTTTTATATAAAACAATCCTTTATGTCAATTATTTCAAATTTCAATATTTTGTTGCTTATTTTAATCAGAAAGATAACGTAGAATAAGTTTGATTATCACGGACCACACTCACATAGAAAAAAGAATGGAGAACTCATCCCACAACATGAAAAATAGCTACCCTCGTTGTAGCAAGCGGTTAGCTTAGTGTATGCAATGATCAATTTTTTAACTTTTAATTCTCGTCCAAACTCTCATTGGGCCAAAAATGCATTCAAACTTAACTAAAATGCTTTAAAAAAATGCTCATTATATCTTGAGTTTAATTTAACTGATCAAATGAAATCAGGAAAATACTAAACACATAGCTGATAATATTATTAATAATAATAGTGATAATAATAATAATAATAGTAATAATAATAATAGTAATAATTAAAAAAAATTTGTTATTATTATTAATAGTTATGTTATTATTATTATCATTATTATTATTATTATTATTATTATTATTACTATTATTATTATTGTTGCTCTTGTTGTTGTTGTTATATATAGTTAAACTGTCATTATTGGCGAGCGAGCGTAGCGAGCGAGACACTTACAGGGGTAACACAATCGAAAATCGGGGATGTTAGTTTATTTATTTATTTATTTATTGGCGAGCGAGCGAAGCGAGCGAGACACTATCAGGGGTAACTCAATCGAGATTTCGCTATATATATTTATTTATCTGTTTATGGGGTACGTGAGACCTCTGTTTTCGCCCGCGCTTTTAATTACGTAAGTTAGGTAAAGCGTTCACAGCTCCAGTATTTTTCAATTAACAAGCTCTGAGAATCCTTAGTGGTGGTGGTAAGTCAATGCGCTCTTTGTCATGGCTATTAGCCTTGCGCAACAGTATTTTACTTGAAAATACATTGTCCACTAGACTACTGCGAAGGTAAGTCTGTGTAGGTGCATGTTCAGTTGTGTTAAAGCATTGTGTGTTTACAACCACTACTTAACCAAAGAATAACACAAAGAAAACTTTTAAATAACGTGTATTGTTTTGTTGTAGTTGTTTTCCTTCCAAGCAGTTGCAGAGAGTTGTTACTATGGCACTGAAATCACTTTACCCTGTATGCTAAATCAGTAAAAAAAAACTGGACCTTATTTTCAGTAGCTTCAGTGTTAGAAGTCAAATCATTCATATAAAAATAGTATAGTCTTTAGGCCTGAAAATACATTGTCCACTAGACTACTGCCAAGGTAAGTCTGTGTAGGTGCATGTCCAGTTGTGTCAAAGCATTGTGTGTGTTACAACACTATTAGCTAAAGAATATCACAAAGAAAACTTTTAATAGCTTCAGTGTTAGAAGTCAAAATCAAGTAGTCTTTAGGCTCGCTCGCCATTTGTGCTCAAGCACACCACTAGTTTATTTGTATATATGTATGGACGTACGTAAGGCATTTTTGTACTTTGACCCTCGCGTTTTTGTGTTAGTTCGGTGGTCGACCCCATCCCAAATTGCACTAAACAGAATCCTCTGGTTTATCGATCAGTACCCGTATCACCCTAGAAATTGAATTGTTTACCGTTTTGAATTCTTTGCGGGTGCAGTTAAAACTTGAAAACTTAAGGGACTTCCATTTCTATTCGAGTTAGTGGCGGTGGTAAGTCAATGCGCTCTTTGTCATGGTTATAAGCCGTGCGCAACAGTATTTACTTGAAAATACATTGTCCACTAGACTACTGCGAAGGTAGTCTGTGTAGGTGCATGTCCAGTTGTGTCAAAGCATTGTGTGTTACAACCACTACTTAGCTAAAGAATATCACAAAGAAAACTTTTAAATACGTGTGTATTGTTTTGTGTGTTGTTTTTTTCCTTCAAGTCAAGCAGTGCAGAGAGTTGTTACTATGGCAATGAAATCCCTTTACCGTGTATGACGAAATAAAAAACTGGACCTTTTCAGTAGCTTCAGTGTTAGAAGTAAAATCATTCATATAAAAATAGTATAGTCTTTAGGCTCGCTCGCCATTTGTGCTCAAGCACATCACTAGTTTATTTGTATATATGTATGGACGTATGTATGTCATTTTGTACTTTGACCCTCACGTTTTTGTGTTAGTTATGTGGTCGACCCCGTCCCAAATTGCACTAAACAGAATCCTTCTCGTTTATCGATCAGTACCCGTATCACCCTAGAAATTGAATTGTTTACCGTTTTGAATTCTTTTGCGGGTGCAGTTAAAACTTGAAAACTTAAGGGACTTCCATTTCTATTCGAGTTAGTGGCGGTGGTAAGTCAATGCGATCTTTGTCATGGTAGCCTGTGCGCACAGTACAGATTTACTGAAAATACTTGGGTAACGTCTGTGTAGGGGCATGTTCCATTGTGTCAAGCATTGGGTTACAACCACTACTTAGCTAAGAATATCACAGAGAAAATTTTTAAATAACGTTTATTGTTTTTTTTTTTGTTTTTTTTTTCCTTCCAAGCAGTTGCAGAGAGTTGTTACTATGGCACTGAAATCCCTTTACCCTGTATGCTAAATTTAAAAACTGGACCTTATTTTCAGTAGCTTCAGTGTTAGAAGTAAAAATCATAATAGTACAGTCTTTAGCTCGCTCGCCATTTGTGCTCAAGCACATCACTAGTATCGTTTTTTAACGTTGTAGACCTACGCGAAATCCCCTTTAGCACACAATCGCGAAATAAAGCGCAGCTAGTGCAGGGTTGGGTATAGTCTCGCATGGCCGACCCTTTTCCCTTTTATTATCCGCTCGCGCGGGGAGGGAAATAGGGTCTGGTAGAAGCTTGTACATCGTTTCGTGCTAAAGGAATGCAATTATAATGTTACTGGGGCGTTGCGGTCGTCAAATATCACACTCGCGCGAAAGTATTACTGGGATTCCTAGGCTTCAAGATGACTTTGAGGCACTGCTATTGCTGTGGAAAATCTGTTACCGATGGTGAAGAGAAAAAGAGAAGGCGGCTTTTGACTAGTATGCAGGTTTGTATTTGGAAAGAAAATACTGATAAATTAGTTTATAGAAGCTACTGTTATTTTCTGCAGGATGCTCTGCAGTTGCTGACAGATATTATAGTTGCTAAACATCCTGAGATAGATCAAACTAGCCTACAAGGAGGCTATGTCTGTAGAAACTGTGCTTCACTTTTAGAGAAGCATCATGGCATCCTTAAGGATATTGAGGAGCGATTAACTACAGCATTATCTATCTTGCCAAAGATTTCTGTACCAGCACAAACACCAATTTCTGAACAATCAACTCAACACTACCATTCACAGGGTAGCCCACTTGCTACATGCTCTGAGTCTCCAGAATTAACTGTAAGAAAGGTACATTTATTTCAACTATAAAATAATTGTATAAAAATTATTTTTTTTCAGGCTAAAATTCATTATCAAACCAGGCCAAGAGTATACACTATTACACCAAAAAGAAGGAAACTTTTCAAGCCTTTGGTTCGTACAAGCTACTACTCATTTGCTATTCAATGTTTGAAGAAAAATATGGTAGCCAAAGCAGCAATTATTCGAGTCTTGGGGCAAGTTCTGCAGTCAGAAATAGCTACAGTTTCTTCAGATGACTTCGACTCTATCACTAGAAAGAAGTCCAAGAATTACTTACTGAATTTTGAAGGCATTGTTCACGATATTATGGATGAGATGAAAGACAAGACTCCAACGTTGTTGGCTATTTTAAGGGCATGTTTAAAAACAAAGAAGATGAAAAGTAACGCAAGTGGTGTAGTGGCAGTTATTTTTTCCATTATCTGCAAGTTTAGGAGACCTTCAGCATGTTTGATCCAAAGAATTATTTCACTTCTTTTATATAGTGGTCATGCAAGTAAAATGGTGAGACTTACTAGTTACACTTTCATGTATATATTTGATATTTATTATATTACTAATTAGGTTTTTCAAAGGCTACAGAAACTTGGGATATGTTTGTCTCACTCTGCTACTATTGATCTGGTTGGCATTATGGGTTGTGATTTTGATGAGCCAGTAAACCAATGGAAGCAATCAGTGGAACAAAAAATAGCTCCCATACTTCAGGTAACCAAAACCAAATTATAAGTATGAAAATTTCTCATAATTGAGAAATACCACGGTAGCTAAGTGAAATAGTATGGGTAAGTGCACATGCGTGCGAAACTTATAGTTCAAGCTGTGTCTAGTTGGTGACTATGCCATTCTTTAGTGTAGAAGTTCTACCCATATTAGACGGAATTTTTTTCAACAGATTATGTTGAGCATAGTTTTAAAATCAAAGTTCCAGAGGAAGCTAATCCTGAAATACAGAGATAGTGAGTGAGATACAATGTAGCTACACTAACCTGTACAATGTCAAATAGTTGGCCAGGCTCCATGGAAGTAGTTAAGAAAGTGGCATGTAACACAAGCCTTATGCCTATTGAATGAGTAATCAATACCTTTAGACTTCCATTCAGACTCAGCTCTGACCTTGTCTATTCTCAGCCAGCTCACTTTCTGTTGCAGCTTATTATTTACCTGTGAGTAGCAAAATGTAATGAGATACATATATAATTGTATTGAGCCATTTATCAACTCATTGTTAGCTCAGCTACAGCTTCCTTGGCATTTGAACTGGCTTGTAATGTTAAGGGTTCTCAATAATATGTTACTGCTTGGTAGGATGGTAATTGAGGAAACTACGATGATAGTGATTATATTGTTTCTACACCGAGAGGGTTATAGTACAGGGTTACAGTAGTCGGTCTGTCTTTTTTCTGTCTGTCTGTCTGTCTGTCTGTCTGTCTGTCTGTCTGTCTGTCTGTCTGTCTGTCATGCTCTGATTTTACATTTTCTCTTTCAAATTTTATCGAACATTCTCTCCATCATACACAGTTTTGCACTTAGGCCAAATGTGTCACATTGTGTGTTTTTTAAACTCATGATTAAGACCTTACAAGGTTGAAACATTTTTTATTATGAATTAAAATTATTACTACATTAAAGTCGGAAAAAAATATTTTGAAGAATATATTTTATGTTGAAGAATCAAAAGACATGCAATCTCCTGCAGGAATTAATGAGATATTACTCAGTCCAAATCATAAGATTTATTAGTTTAGAAAGTTTGGCACAGGAGAATTAGCTTGTTTGTTTACAACCAGTACAGCATTCCCCTGGGAGGCTTGTATTTGGTATGTACATTTGAATAAGGAACTAAGTATTATGTTATTGGTGATATGGTGTGAGTATTGTTAACTTGCAATGGTGCTGGACAAAGTAGACAGGACAGCCCTGAATTATGCACACAACATCACACACACACACACACACATACACACACACACACACATACACACACACACATACTCAAAAACACAACATACACACAACATCATACAAACACATCACACAATTATGCATGGTGTAATAAACACACAAAGACTAATCTTTTAATTTTTGGATTTTTTTATGGAATACTTGGTATTTAGTCTTGGCAGTATGTTTAAATGTCAAGCTGGGTAGCTTTTTAGTATTGCTAGGCAACCCAAAAGATTTTTTTCTGTATTTGTTGTTGATAATAATGGTATCACTTTAAGAAACAATTGATTAACAGCTTTAATTATGTGGTATTAAACTAACCAAAATCTATAATACAATGTTCACCGTAATTTTGTTGATAATTTTCTATTCATAAAACTTTTTAGCTATGCGATGTTTTTGTTGCGTGATATTGTGATTAAAATTAGCTATGTTGACATGTAGGAAAACACCCAACCATCAGCATCCTTCCTGACTTCCACTCCAGATCCCTCAACCAGCGAAAGATCTTCTCCATCATCACAAGAGGTTGAGACTACACTGTCATTTGATATTTCAGACATATCTATGATATATGAGGGACCCACTAGCCCACTCCATGCTGCTACGAAGAGTGGCTTAGCTCCAGTTTTTTCTCCAGCTACAAGTCATGATTCTGCTTCAGAGGACACTATATTGCATGCAAATATATCCTCTAATTCAGGGTCCATTAACGCGGGGTACAAAATTGTCTTTGATAACCTTGATAAAACTGTGAAACCAAGGCATATGAGCATTGAAAAACAATCCACAGCATTGCATTATGTACATGGTTATGCAGTTAAAGACCGGATTAATTTCTCAACCTTTAGTTCTGTTAGAGAAGCTGGAACAGAACAGAACTTATTTGCCCTTCTGCCAAATGAAAATGACTATGCTGTTTTAAAGAAAAGATTTTCAATTCATGTGTCGAGGATAATAACTTCCTACCTTGAGTTTTTTAAGGAAGACTTTGAAGGCTTAATTGAACATCATATTAAGCATAGATACAGCAAAGAGATGAGCATTAAATCTGAAGTGGTAAGCCAACTATAGTTGAATTGTGTATTGACATTAATCAAGTTTTAATTATTTGAATTAGGTACCTCTGGGGGTATTGAAGAAGTGTGAAATGGCTTATGAAGACATGGTAGACATTTTAGAGCACTACAAAAAATATGTTCCTTGTAAAACTGTGATACTCTCTGAGCCTATACCTGGTACAGACTGTACTGAAGACAAGGAATATGTGCATACCTTAATTGGTGGTGATTATTTGTCTGTGGCTCGAGCCCGTGGAGCACAACATATTAGAAGAACATCTGAGCTGGAAATGTATAGGCTTGATGGTTTGCTACCAGTTACAGAGGACTGGCATGCCAAAGTGTGTTTACTAGAGGTATGCAAAATTAATATTTGTGTATTTTGTATTAAGCTATTCTTTTTTTTTTTTCTTTTTCTTTTTTTTCTTTTTCTTTTGCAGGTTTTTTGGAAGGGACTTTTCAAAACTACTTCAGGAACACAAAAAGGTACTCTATATCAACTCAGAAACCTTATTAACAGAAGGAATGTTACGAAAAGACCCAAGAGTGATGTCAATGCCGCTGAAGATTTTGTTGAAGTTGTGGTCATCTCGCACGTTCTGACTGCTGTGATGACATACTTGGAAATGTCATCATTTACTGATGCTCCTTCCTGTACTTCAGTACCTGAAAACTTATGGATGGAAGATGAGAAAAAAAGAAGAGATACCCTGGAATGTATTGCAAACCGTGTTGTTGACGAGCATATAGATTTAGAAATGACATTTTTGGAGCCCAATTCTGATGCATGTGGCACTACATATGACTATGCTTGTGAGGTGCTGACGCTAGGCCTTTTCATCTTTGATTTTAAAGATGCCGTGAGAGAGGGAGATGGTGACCATATTATTACATTGTGGAAGTATATGATGCTATTTTTCAAAGCAACAGGGAGAACTAACTATGCAACAGAAGCCTTTACATTACTTGCTCAGTGTCACATCACACTTCCTCCTAATTTGTGTGAACAGGTCAAGTGGTCAAGGTTCATCAATGTCCATGGTCTTCCTGGACACAATGTGAGTGCAGATCTTCACATGGAACACCTTTATAAGGAAGTGAAGGTGGCTATTGAAGGCCTGGGTGCTAATAAGTCTGACAAAGCTATTAAACGAGCTGCAAAATCTGTTGGAACTCTATCACAGGTGCTAGACTCTTACGATTCAGCACTACAAGTAAACAAGCCAATTCCAAGAAAACTGTAGCAAAGGATGTTGAGAAAATAACTTCACAATTACTAGATTGTGGCACTTTTATTAAGTCAACAAAGACGCATTTGTCTTTTCTTCATTTAAAAAGAAACTTAATTAAAACAATGCCAGAGAATAATATCAAAGACTGGATGGTAATCAGACTATCTTCATTTTTGCACCCAACTATACCACACAATCACCATGTCCACTCAGACTCTGAATCATCTAGTTGTGAATGCTAATATTTTTCAAAAAATTATGCAAAAGTGAATTTTATTACAGCCTCATTTTATTATCACATTGTCCACACACACATAAATGAGCACATATATCACAACATAAACAGCCAACATTAGTGAAATCACCACAATCCGGAAAGTCACTGTAAAGGATTGATCTTCTACACTGAACTGTACTGGTACAAAAGTCAATCATTTGCTGTGAAGTACGCTTTAAATTTAAGTCACGTGGATGCTTCACAATAATGGCACGAGCTGATTCACCATCCCTTCCTGCTCTTCCGCTCTCCTGAATGTACATTTCCACATCCTCAGGAATGCCCCAGTGAATTATTTGTCGTACACGAGGACAGTCAACTCCCATCCCAAATGATACTGTAGCTATGACAAGTTTTAATGGTGAATCTGTCTGTGTAAATTGTTCTAAAATTTTTTTTTTGACTGACTGATGAGTACAATGAGTAAAAATGTCCATTACTCTATTTCTTACGTAATTTGGAGATCCTTTAGGCTCTGTAGCTACTATACTCCAAAAGATCATGAAGGATGTATTGGTGTATTTTTATAATGTCCTCATAAGTCCTACAAAAAATTATAGTCTTGACCAATGTCCTAGTCTTCAATTTTTCAGTAATTGGTTTAAAAAATAGTTCGATGTCTTTCTTCTCCATCACATAGTATGCTATGTTGTCTTTAACTGGTGGCGTGTATACCACAGTTGGATTAGTCATGCTCAAGTTTCTGATAATAAATTTTCTTGTTGATAATGTTGCTGTTGCAGTGAGAGCCATGACATTAATTCCTTCTGGGACAATGCTTCTAATTTCTCCTAAATGAGAAAATTCGGTCCTGAAACTTTCACCCCTGGACACACAGCATTGTGAATGAACAGATAAATACCAATTCCTTGAACTAACCATTTTTTGATGCAGTGAGCCTCGTCTATTATGAAGCCAACAATGTTTTCACAATATATTGTTGATGCCAGCATATTTCGCCACTCAAGAATGCCTAATGCCTCTGGTGATGCAAAAAGAACCTGATATGCTCCCCTCTTAATTTCTTTCTTTGTAGAAGCCGATTCATCTGTTAGACAAGCAGCTGAAATGCCCTTTAATTTGATGCTTGCCACTTGATCTTGCATGAGAGCAATCAGAGGTGACACAACCAAGACTATGCTCTTATTTTCCACATTCCTCAACTTATCATATATGGGAGGAAGCAGTGAGTAGCACAGTCTTGCCATAGCCAGTTGGTAAAGAAATAAAGACATCTTGATTCTGTAAAAATGCAAGAATTGCTTCTTCCTGTTTGCTACGAAGTGTGTATCCAAGTTCCAACGCAACCGCACGCACTAAAGCTCTATAATCCATCTCCACCACCAACAACTAAAAGCATTCGAAGTGACGGTAACGCAGTTTTTATACGCGTATTTAATTCTACGTCACGGAAAGCCACACCTCTACATAAGCAATACACGGAAAGTACGGTTCCCCATGAATCCAGGGGAATGACACGAAACGATGTACAAGCTTCTACCAGACCCTATTTCCCTCCCCGCGCGAGCGGATAATAAAAGGGAAAAGGGTCGGCCATGCGAGACTAGGTTGGGTATTGCGGTGAGCGTGTAAGAGACGGTTAAGAAAACTTGGTCGCTTAATTGGTTGTCCCAACATTTCAGGATAATTTTTCATCAAACCTGGCTAAAGTTGCCGGACGTCCTCCTTACCCTGTGCTCAGCCCGGTTACTCGCTGCAGAACGTTAACGAGGGTACACTGCTTACTTATATTTTAGTTTAACCTGGTGTTCACACGTACTGGTTATTCAAGGGAATTGAGTTGGATAGCTAGAGACTTGCTTATATTGGTCAGACTCTGGGTAATAGTCATAATATCATCGGTGAAAAAAATCTTAGTACAGCAATATGCCAAAGAGTGAGTGCTATAAACTGGCACTATTAATTTTATGTATCAGTACCTGTTTCCCTCTAACTTCTGGTTCTTTCAAGTTGAATAAATCACTTCAGGAGTGCCATTACAATGGAGTTAATCTATTTTGCAGAGATTCGACACCTGAAATTAGTGAGGTGTGCTACTTCTGTGTCAATGAAACTGCAGTATGTCATGCAATATACAATGATGGCATGATCTGCAGGTATGGAAATGTTTATATTCGTGACTTTTACTGTGCTACTTTTAACAATGAGACCAATTCAATAGAATTTGGAAAATGCATTTATGGCTGTGAGAGGAGTCAATCTGGATATTGCAAACTTCCACAGAATATTTCTGAACTAAATGTTCACATGTGCGGTGATCTACACAGAGATAAGACTTTGTGTGGGAGGTGTGAAGACACGTATTATCCAATGGCGTTCTCTTACAATATGTCGTGTGTTAAATGTGAGCAGACTCACTGGAATTGGTTAAAACTAGTCTTGTTTGTGTTTGTTCCACTAACAGTGTTTTGTCTCCTAATTATTATATTTAATATCAATGTCACGTCTACTTATCTTCATGGATTCATTTTATTCAGTCAAGCAGTATCCATGCCTGCAATGTCACGAGCTATTTTATTGACTCTGAAAGGAAATCCAAAATTTTTACTATTTGTTAAAATTATAGGATCAGTTTTAAATATCTGGAATTTAGATATTTTAAGAATGTTTAGTCCCACTATCTGTTTTCACATGACACACATGAATATTTTGTTTTTGGATCTTATCATTGGTTTGTATCCTTTAGTGTATACTGGTAATAATTACATATTATTTGATTTCACTGCATGACAAAAAATATAAAATTGTAAGATTTCTTTGGAAACCATTTCATTACTTGTTGTCTCAATTTCACAGCTATTGTAATGTCAAAACTTCAATAATTGATTCATTTGCCACTGTCTTAGTTTTATCAAATGTAAAATTTATGAGTGTTTGTTTTGATATGCTTGCATCTGTCAATGTCTATGAACTTTCTTCATCCGACACAATTCATCGAGAATATAACTTACTTTATGATGCATCCTCGTATGTGTACAATTCTGTATTTCGAATGATTATTGTACATATTGTGCTATTTGTGTTTGTTCTATTTCCAATATTTTTATTGTTGTTGTATCCTTTCAAATGGTTTCACAAGTTTTTAAATGTCATACCATTACAATGGCACATACTTCACACTTTTGTGGATGTGTTTCAAGGGGGATTTAAAAATGGAAGTGATGGTAAAACTAGAGATTTTCGATGGTTTTCTGCATTGTTCTTGATTATCCGCTTACTTGGTTTCATAATTTATGTAATAACTTTATCTTCAGTCTTCTTCTACCATGCAGCAATGATGTTGATTTTTATTATCATACTATTAATAAATGTGACCGTCTATGGGAAAATCGGGCACAACGCGGCATGCGTAGACGTCGCAAAAAGATCGATTTAGTTCTTAAAATTGTATTAAATAAGCCTAACGAAGGGAACGGTTAGGTGATATATAGCGGGAATGGCTAAAGCTACGACGATAAAACTTGGAGAGCTTAATATCTGGATGCCGAGGAGTGCGTAAGTGCAAAAAAAATATTTTTCGTCGGGGCCGCGTTGTGCCCGATTTTCCTGTAGACGGTCACAAATATTCAACCATTCAGAAGTGAACAAGAAAATTATATCAACATAGGCTTTCTTCTACTGCTGTCAGCGTGGTATGTTGGAGTCACAGGAACAAATATTGCTCAATTTAATATAATATCAGTTTTTCAAGGCCTTTGTTCAGTTGTAAGTATCTTGCCAGTGATACTTATTCTAGTACTGTTATTGCACTGGATCAAGAAACAAACGAACTGCAAACTTTAGTATGTAAATCACATTTTTTCAGAAGTGTTTTATGCTTTTTTTGTTTTGTTGATAACTTCAAACTTATGGTTTAGTAAGTAATATTTCAATAATGAAGGGTATGTGCTTCATAAAGATATTTCTGTTATCGTTATTGAACACTTGAATGATTGCAAACAGGTTTCCACATAAACAAAAGCTTTGACTAAAATACCTTTCTTTCTACAATGCAACATCAGTATGAAAAAACAACAACATTACATTTTGTCACCATTGACACATACACTAAATGTAGGAGGCCAAAGCAAGAGATTTTGGTTAAATACTGATAGGGCCTGCCAGATTATGCTCGAAGTTTTTAGAATTATTCTTTTTTTTTATTCTAAAAAATGAGCTATTATTCCAAAAGAATAGTATATTATTCTAGAAATTTTGATATTATTCTTTTATTTTTTAATTAGAAACAAGTGAAATTGTGATGATTGCAGTATAGGCTAGCTGTATAGAGTTGGCACACTATGAAATGAATGAGTAAAACTATCAGTCTCTTACTGAATTACTCAATAATCTTTCAGTGAAAACCTTGTTCAATGAATGGAAAATAACATACTCTGCTGCAGCTGAAAATAGTTCAGTTGTGAGAAACCTTACCAAGCATTTAGGGGAATGTGGATTATGGCATTAAAGAATTTAATATGCTCAGCAGTGGATCCGAATTCTCTTCCCTTCACATTTGTAGGTCGGCTGGTAATAATATACACTATTTGTCAATTATAATGCAGTATGATTGTTGAGTTGCTCAAGAATATAATCCATTTAGCATAATTCTCGATATGACTTGCTGACTCTGAGCCTGACTGACAGCTCTCCCAGTAGTTCAAACTTTCTTTTTTTGATTTTGGTAATACAATAACAGAATGGCCAACACAACCCAGCTGCAATGAAGATCTACCTCATAACCATAATTCTACACATGTTTATATCCTTTATTGTAGAAGAAAAGGGGGAAAAAGCACCATTGATTTTCTTTTGTAAAAATGGATTACATGGACTGGTTATTTCCATTTTGCTATTTATTATTCTCCTAAAGAATTATTCCACTATGCTATTACATGTCTTTATTAGGTACTGAACAGAGCCTGATAACTGTTGCCACATAGAAAATGCATTAAAGTAAACAGGATGTGGCTTAGGGCAATATTTTTCCATATCACCTGTGTTCATAGTTATTACGTTGGGTTATTACGTCCCCCTAGGTAAATTTCTTGTTACCAAGGTATTCGCACATGAGCAGTACCTAATAAATTTATTATCCATTGGATACCCGAGAATATCACTCGTCTGATTGGCAGTATTTACGCTCGTGCCTGCGGCACTCGCGTAAATACTAAGCCAACAGACTCATGATATTCTCCTGTATCAAATGAATAATATATATATATTATTCCAGAAAAAATGTCAACATAATCTAGCAGGGCCTAATGCACCTGGACACTAAAACATCTTCAATCTAATTGATCAACATCAAGCAAGGCATTTATTCTGATTGATGGCGCTGTTCTTGTGCAATGTTCTTATAAAACCTTTTTACTTCAATACATTATGTAGAACAGTTCAAAAGGAAGTGGTCATAATTATTGTGGGTGTTTACTTAGCCCTACTGTAAAAACAATTGAAGTTCTTCTTGTAATATGTCAGCACCAGTAGAAGGAAATGTCTAAAAGTGTTTAACTCCCTTCAGTTATGCTCTTTTTTTTATTTTGGCTAGACAATTTGTGACCGGATTTGGGAAAATCCGCCTAAACGCGGCAAACAATTTTTTTCAGTATCACCATTACAGGAAAAAACTGTAGCTAACTAATTCACTTGCTATTCTACATAATTCACATACTCACATAATTCTCGTCATCATAGTTTCTTAAGGAGCCCTGCATTAAGCCTTTTAGACTTCTTTCAATCCGCCTGTAACCGATTTATTCCATAGTGTCCCAGAGACACGCAGTAATAGTATACGGACACAAGGCACGCCCCCTGACCTTAGCAACGCCTTTACCAGGCGTTTTTTCGAAATCAGCAATAATAAGTTTAGCAAAAATACTGAAGTGTTGTAGTGCGTAGGGCGAAGGCGGCTTGTGCTACAGCTTCCAAATTAGGAGGAAGGCATCCCAAGCCGTGCAGCCTACTGGTAGAATAAATTAGAAAACTTTAGATGCCACGTTCACAAATCCGGTCACATTTACACATTAGTTTGCATCAGCTACCATATATAGTTTCTAGTAGATACAGCATTTATTAATATTAACATCCTTTATTGTTGTCCTTGGGAACGGAATTTTTTGTGAGCAGTGGTGATGATTGTAATGATGATATAGCTGACTCTGCAAAATGTTGATGAACCTCATGATGTAGAGCAGTTCAGTGTAATAAGGAATTTGTAATTGTGTTAATAGTAATTGGTTAAGATTTAGATTTATAGCACAGTAGTATGTTGCAGGACTAACGGAAGAATTCAAGTGTTTGCTTGGTATTGAGTTAAAGAACACCACTCTATGTCACCCGCATGTAAAGATGTTGATGGAATGCACGCACAGCTCATTGGACCACATGATACCCATTCACGAGGATAAACTGTATGTAGAAGCTCCCTTTCACTCAGACAGATGTATGTCCATATACCTGCAGGGTTTAGCCCACATCAATTAGTATGAGGAAGAACACGAGAGAACTCCTTGTGGTAATCTAAAATATAAAGTCAATGCATAATTGAGTGGGCTATGAGAAGTAGGACTGTTGAAACTGGATTGAGAGACAGGGTACATTGTGAGAAGAGGAAAAACTTTATGATGGTAGGAAGATTGATACAAGTTTGAAAAATAATCTCTATTATGGTAGGCAAAGCATGAAATTATCACTGCAAAATGTATTTTACATACCACTTTATAAAGGTGTGATAATGCTGCTGAATGATGCAAGTTCGGAAAAGAAACTAAGTGATGTTGATGGGATGGTACAAGTAGAGTGATGGGGGTGCTGAGAGGACAAGCTGTACAGAACAATTAGTGAACGTATAGATCCAAACACTGCTGTAACCACAAACCATACAAGATATCCAAGGTGATACACAAGGTTTGTACTACAACAAATGTAGGTACATGTTCGAAACAATCACTATCCTAGCATTCTCACTCTCATGCATTTCATTAACCTTCTATCTTTCCCTGCATCCATTGCTCTTGTCTAATCCATGTACTGTTTGTTGACCTTTTTACTTGTCAAATTCACATACCTGGACATTCTCTGTTTGTCAACTACATTTAGTTTCAATAAACGTTATTACCTTTGTGGTTAATAAGAGCAGCTCTTTCTAGGAACTTAACTTTTTTTCCTTTTTACTTCAGTATGAACCATGTTTGGAGCAAGTGGCACTAAAACCATTAAAAAAGCAACAAAATTTAGATAGCCACAGTGAATAAGTATGCTAAAGCGTGAATGCATTAGCCAGCACAATCAACATTTCTATTTTTAAATTGAGCTAATTAGGTTGACTTGCACTCTAAAGTTGTGGATGTATCTTAGTTATGGACACTTCTGAGTACCAGAGCGTCTGATATTCTATCCAACACACACACTAGAAGATCAATGTGGACACGGTCAATTAATTGGGCATCTGGAGTAGAAAAAGTGTCCAACGTTGCTTAACTGAAGATTATATTTTTGCGTCTATTTGTTGTTGATACAAATTTGCTCCCATAAAGTTTTGTAAATTGGTATCAATAACAGCAAATAAAATTTTTTTACCCTATAAAGCATTAAACAATGAGTGTGAAGTTAATTTGAAGCACATCTTATAAATATTTGTTTGCAAAAAACGTTAAACAAAATTTCTTAAATATCCTAATAAACAATGAGTGGAAGACAAACAATAAAGTTATTTTGAAACACAACGGATATGTTTACTTTACATAATAAAGTTTGCAGTTCATTTAAACAGTGTTTGTTTCTTGATCCAGTAAAACAGCAGAACTAGAATAAAAACCACCGGCAATACACCAATGACGGAACAAAGGCCTTGAAAATATACAATATAACTGAAATCTTTAATATGTGCAATATCTATTCCTGTGACTCCAACATACCACGCTGACAACAGTAGAAGAAAACTTATGTTAATATAATTTTCTTGTTCACTTCTGAATGGCTGCATATTTATTAATAATATGATAATAAATATTCCCACCATGGCTGCATAGCAGAAGAAAATTGAAGACAAGGGTATTACATAAATTATGAAACCAAGTAAGCGGATAATTAAGAACAATGCAGAAAACCATCGAAAATCTCTAGTCTTACTGTTGCTTCCATTTTTAAATCCTCCTTGAAACACATCCACAAAAGTGTGAAGTATGTGCCATCGCAATGGCATGACGTTTAACAACTTGTGAAACCATCTGAATGGATAAATCACCAAAATAATTATTGGGAAAATAATACACAAAAATAATATAATAAGAATGACTAATGTTCGAAATTTTTGACTTAACACCCTTGAATGTGCATCATAAAACAATTTGTATTCTCGATGAATTGTGTTGGATGAAGAAAGTTCATAGACCATGACAGAAGCAAGCATATCAAAACAGACACTCATCAATTTTACATTTGATAAAACTAAGACAGTGGCAAATGAATCAATTATTGAAGTTTTAACTTTAAAATAGTGATGAAATCGAGACAACAAGTAATGAAATGGTTTCCACAAAAGTCTTACAATTGTGTACTTTTTATCATACAATGAAATCATAAAATATGTAATTATTACCAGTACTAAAGGATACAAACCAATGATAAGATCCAATGATAAAATACTAATGTATTTCATGTGAAAACAGATAATGGGACTAAACATTCTTAAATAATATCTAAATTCCAGATACTGAAAAATGAGCCTATAACTTTCACAAATATTATGAATTTTGAATTTCCATTTAGAGAAAGTAAAATAGCTCGTGACATTTCAGGTATGGATACTGCTTGACTGAATAAAATGAATCCATGAAGATAAGTAGAGGTGATGTTGATATTAAATATAATAATTAGGAAACAAAACACTGTTAGTGGAACAAACACAAACAAGACTAGTTTATTCCAGTGAGTCTGCTCACATTTAACACACGACGTATTGTAAGAGAACGCCATTGGATAATATGTGTCTTCACACCTCCAACACAGAGTCTTATCTCTGTGTAGATCACCACACATGTAAACATTTAGTTCAGAAATATTCTGTGGAAGTTTGGAATATCCATCATCTAGATGATCAAATTGATTCCTCTCATAGCTGTAGATACATTTTCCATATTCTATTGAATTGTTCTCATCATTATAAGTAGCACAATAACTATCACGAATGTAAACATGGCCATACCTGCAGATCATGACTTTATAATGTATTCTGTTACATACAGCAGTTCCATTGACACAGAAATGGCAAACCTCATAAACTTCATCTGTCAAATCTCTGCAATATAAAGAAACTCCAGTGTTGTTACAATCTAGAGTTGAGTTGAGAGGACCAGATTTCAAACCAAAAGTAGCGCTGAAGCTGAAGATTACAATTTGCCAGAATAGTTGCAGTTTAATGCATATACTTTTTTGCATATTGCTGTACGATTAGTTTCCACGATGATAACATCAAGACTACTACCCAAAGTCTGAACAAACAACTTATAAAGCAAGTCAATTTTCTTGGCTTGACTCAAAGGTATGAAAGTAGTGACCTAACTAATTGTCTAAAGAACTAAAGTAAACTAATAAGTCACAAACACACAATTCCAATGCAATGTGCACACATAGTTTATTTATTTTTGCAAGAATGAACAACGCTGGAACATACTGACAGAAAACGTTAAGTCAGCTCTTTAGTTAGCTAATTGAGTTTGTTCTAGTTTCAAGTTGTGCACATCACTAAAGACTATCAGTATTGGTGTTAAGCTATGATGACGTTAAAGTTAGGCGATGTTATAGTCGTGGTTCTTTAGCTACAGTAAAATTATAATTGTTACTTCTAAGCATTTCTTAACCTTCCCATCTTCACAAATTTACACTTCTCACTAACTTTCAATTCAGCATTAACATAACTATTTCTCATCACATCCAATAGTGTTCATTTAGTACTCAAACACTCAATTACATTTTCAACTTCTATTTCCTTGTCTATTTAACCACTGACAGTAGATCATATTAAAGAGTGCTCTCGTGTTATTTCTACACACTATTTCTTATGGGCTAAACCCTGCAATTCTTCACTGCATCTGCGTGAGTACAAAGAGAGGAAATTAGAGTTACATACTCTAACCAGTCTATCTTCTGTGAGGATTTTCCTGATCATGCTTTTCTATGTGCAAGCACATATTTGCATGTGGGTGATATAGAATAGTGTGTTTCAACTCTACACTAAGTAAGCATTTCTTCATTAGTTTTCACTGAATTAAGAACGATTATGATAAGAACTTTTATGAGAAAGATTCTGTAATGATAGCCCAATTCTACCAAAAATCCTCTTTTAATTCTAGTAACAAGTCTTCTGCAACATGTCACATGCTAGCTCACATGCTTTCATTCTTAGTATCAACTGCTAACTTTCACCCTCACTAACAACAAGTAAATCCATACGCAACTTCTGTGATCTTTCACTCACATCTTCTGCTCTTCCTTATCATGCTCTACTGTCCTTATCCACAGACTCACGTAGTTTGAAGTATTCTTCCTTATTCATAAGGACTGTGGGCTCTACTTTTATCAGCTGGACAAGAACCGAAAGGGAAGAAAGTGCAGAAGTCCATCAAATAACTGCTCTACCAGTGGATCACTTGAGATGTCAGAAGATATTAGTACTGAGAGTCACAGCACTGGATTGTTCATGTGCTGGAGAAGGAGGAGCTCAAACAACAAGAGAATGACTAATTCCAGTTCAGATTCTTCTTGGAGGAGATGTTGTGAAAAAATTTCTTGCATTTGGACCACCTGGAAGTATTCTTCTGTTGAGGGCTATCAATGACAGACTGTGTGTGCTCTGAAGAGTGACCCATTGTAGTAATAGTATGAACAGGATCTTCTGGAGAACATGCATTTTGTTGAGGAGTTTTTGGGACCTTTGACTTCTTCTTAAATACTCCCCTCCAATTCTTTTTCTTTTTTTTATCAGGCATAGACTCAGCAGGAATTTCTACACAAGTAGTTTCTTCCACACTAGCAAAGCTTTCCTGCACCTCAACATTGCATGCATTTTCTTCCCACAATTCTTCCTCAGCTTTTTCAATGTTTGTCATCTGTGGAGTTAAATCCAGTGGTAATATTATTGTCTCTATGTCTTCGTATTCCTCCTCGAGCTCGACTTCTTGTGAATTCTGGCAAGAGAGAAGTGGCGTCTCAACATCTATAGGACATGATGCAGCATTCTGGGTGTCTAGCTCATTTTTGTTCAAACTTGTTGCTTTTTCTGCAGCAGAAGTATAACTTTGACCCAGACTAGATAGAAAGTTATTCTGAAGTTCAAACTTCTTCATAGGGCCAACTGGATGAGCAGTAAAGTATATTATACTGGACTTCGGAGCATACTTTGTTGAGACTGCATTCACTTCATTGCTAGACATGGCTCCTTCTTTAAACACAATTATCTGAGAAAAGGCATCATTGGGCAAGTCATCAAGACATCCACTGTGTGATAACACTAGCTTGTACGGTCCGGCTATACTCCCAGTATTAGCTGCAGACTCTGCATCAGTAGCAAGATAAGACAAAGATTTGCCATCACTGCAGGTGCTAACAGAGCAGAGGAGAGAAGATTGGTGAAAGGCACTTTTGGAATGCACTATATTCCAAAGATCATCCACAGATTCTTTCTCTGTACAGAGGATCAAGAGAGGCTTCCTCAAATTCATGGCTCGGTCTGGAATCAATTGGTTGTTGTCTGCCCACTCTAGCATGGATGGTAGGCACCACAGCATCATGGCTGCATACTTGAACCCAATGGCGGTAGTCACAAAGCTAACTTCGCTACTGCTCTTGGAGCTCCCAAGCCACTCTACTATGTTGGCAAGTCTAACCTGCTGATAATGTGTCAAGATAAATTTCTGGCTTAGAAGGAAAATCTCGGTGATGTCATTTCCATGTGTCATCAGAGTCGGGTAAATGAGCTCAGCACTGCACTGCTGGACTGTCACTTTTTTAGGGACAACTCTTATCTTGCCTTCTTCTTCGTCTTTCTCAGACTCTGCATTTGCCCTGATGAGGATAGTAGTAACTCCTCTGAAATGATAGACTATATCTTGTTTCTTCTTGTTGGCCAAGTATTTGGTCTGCACTATCACAACAGCAGACAGAGTGTAGCTTGGGATGTTCTTGTAGAAATTATTTGTTACTACTTCATTGGTGTTCTTGACTTGTGAGAATTCAGTCGAAGTAAGCACGACTTCAGAAGAATTGACTTGTTGACAAAAAGTGCAGACTTCAAATTCACTCTTTAGCAAGCAGCACTGGTATTGTCCCTTGGAATGAGGTGTTGCTGTATCTTTGTGCTCCATTGGTAGGATGACAGGCAAGATTCCAGAGACAAGTGTGTAAGCTGCTGCATCTGTAGTTATGAACAAGACAGGCTTCGAAAGATCCAAGCAGCCAGAATTTCTAATGGCAGCACTGCCTAGCAAGCAAGGCAGAGCATACACAAGCTCCTTCAGTCCCTTATCTCTGCAGATGTTCATTTCAATAGGAATGTGACTACAGTTAAAATCAGTCACACGATCCAACATTTCTTCAATTCCATGTATTTGAGGCTCTAAAAGTAGTGGCATAGGACACTCTCCACTGGCAATCATATCTGCATAATCAACCAGGGGAGGTCCTGAACATTTGATCAATGTTGGAGAAATGATGCAGTAACTAGAAGAATATGTTAGCAAGACAACAGAGCAATACATTTTGAATCCTGTCAGGGCTGGATCCCAAGCTTCTTGCCCAATGACTAGAGAATAGTCACTGTGAGAAAGATGAGGAAGGCAGTCTGTAGTACACACTATAACATCATATTTGATGTTGTGATCAGAGGAAACAATAGAATCAGTGTCAGTAATCAGATAGGATTGGTAATGAGCACCTTTAGCCATTTCACTATCAGTCAGAATTTGTTTGGTTTTGAGGAGCATCTTAGTGTCAGAAGCTAGTGGACCACCAATGGTCTCCATCAGGCAAGAGGCATCAGCTATAGTATTAGAAACAATCAGAATCGGTTTAGTAATGTTGACCTGGATCTGATGGAGATATCCAGTGTCACAAGCAAAGCCTAAGAGATAGGGTAAGTAGCACAGCAGTTCAGGTATGCTTTGTTGTTGGATGCACACCTGAGGATTCTCAGAATATCGAATAGCTTTCATGAGCTGCAGAAGAGACTTCTTTATATTAGAATTCACAAAGGAGTTGTCAGAGAAAAGCCTGCTGGTGACAATCTTTCCCCACTTCTTTAAAAGTGTCTTTTCATCCTTAGTGAACTTTGAATCAGTCGTCTTAGATTGGGCCATTGTGTAAGTCAAAGAATAGAAATTTTCTATTGGCAATACGAAATAATTCTGTGGAGGGAATAATAAATATATAATAAGGCAATTTGAGTATGCAATTGAATTTGTGAATGGACAACTTAATTATAACAATGTAAATAAAACCATATTGTAGCCATATAGTTGTTACAAATTTTGTATTAGCAAAGAAAATAGCTGTGATATTACATACAGCCAAAACATTAACACTTTATGATATATTGAACACAGTTTATTCATTCAACTAGATTATATTTTAAAGTTAAGAATGCAAATCTTATTTTTGGTTACTTCCATTGCAAAAGTAACTCTGCAGTATAAATATTGCTTTTGAATGCGAACATGAACTATAAAACTTGTTAAACTGTTTTTGCATAGAGTATACAGTAGCTATTATATGCTGTTACAGTTTCTTAATGTTTAGCTAGCTTATAAAATTTATTAGCAATATTTTTAATGATTACAGTGTTTTTTAAAGTCTGTATGTATATGCTAACTTTTACCAACTAGCTAGAAAAAAATTAACTTTTAGAAAGTGCTACCAATAATTTGTCTAGTTAGATTTGAATTTCAAGTTCCTCTCAAAAATAAGTGAATACCTTCTTACTTACTCTAAAACTTATACACAACTGCACAGATTCTTTACAACCCTATTCGTCTTTATAAGTCATAATACAACTGGCCAAAACTGGGCATTTTGGTAATGTCAAATAAAAGTCATTCAATAGCATAAATAAAAAGTGGTCTCTCTGTAGTAATAAAGATTCTTAGATTGGGTAAAAAGTAGTTGTCCATAATATACACACCAACTTCACAGACTTTGTCCTACCACAGGTAATATAAAATTAAACATCTTGTTAGACTTCTGGGGCCATTTCTGGTACAGGGTATTCAATTATTATACCTGTGGTAAGGAGCAAGGTTTGCTGGTGGTGAAATAAGTTCATTCCTCTTGCCAGTAAGTGCTCAGTGGTCACCAAGGTGGAAATAATCTGGTGGAGCTTACGTTTTACCAAATCAATAGGCAGGAGGACAATATGCACTAGACTACTATAGAAACGTGGTCTCGCATAGCCGACTCTTTACCAAACCGCTACGCCAAGCGACTATTTAGCACAGCGGTCAATTCATTTGGTGTTTTTTTTTATTGTATGATCGTCAGTTTTCCCTAAAAATATTAAACATGTACAATGATAAGGTCACTTTTACATAGCTATAATAATATACATTGTTTAATGTCTTAATTACTTGTTTGTTTAACATAATCATAAACATTAACTGTATTTCAAGCTCACCTCAATAAATAAGTGTACAGCACGGAATTACCATAAGGAATGTGAGAAACAACAACTTAAAGAAAAGCGTCGTCGTACTGCGAAGTTTCTACATACGCTCTCGGCTTATATAGGTAGCGACTGATGATACACGCATGCGGACGCTAACGAAGTTTTATTGACTGACGATTCTTACTTTCCAAATCTTTGTTCTGGTTTGCGCAAACAAGTCTTGCACAAGGAATTCAAGTAATAATGCGGTAAATAAGTTTTAATGAAGATTGTTGTTACTCTAAAAGAGATTAGATGAGACTAGATGAGACTGAAGAGAAAAGACTAAAAGAGACTAAATAGACTAGAAGAGACTAAAGAGACTAGAAGTGACTAAAAGTGACTAAAGAGACAACTAGTTAGCTGTTTAGTTTATGCTGTAGGGAATCATGTTCTATAAATAACTCTTAATATGATGTAATGAGAGTACAACTTCATGAAGAAACAACCTATCAGTTGGGGGATGCTGAAACTAGGTACTCTGAGACTGAATTATAATGTTGGCCATGGGTCATTTCATATCATACAGTCATTTAAATATCGTACTGACTCTCAGAAACAATGCAGATGGCAATCTGGTAAGGGGGTTGGGTGTTGTGCAGCGTAAGCTATTGTCATTTAAGAATAAACTGTCGCTGTGCTCACTGTTTTTTGAGCGACCTGTCATGAAGTCTCTGAAAACTCAGAGGAGAATTTACAATCAATTACACCGCAGAAGCTATGTGCGGGCTGCTACTTTGTTCTTAGCATTATTGCTTTTACTATTTCAAGGTTAGTATATCTAGTTAAGCAATCATAACAGCAATGAGTAGTTATATAGCTAGCTATGTGAACCTTGTGCCTACTCACTGATCACTTGTAGAAGATAGATCATATACAGTTGCAGGAACAGAATATAGCTACTAAACTGAATATGTGGCAAGTAATAGAATATTCCTAAATATGTGTCTGCCCTTCCATAGAGAGCACAGTGAACTAAAAAATGTATGCATTTGTTCATTTTACAATAAAACAATTTTTTATCATTGACTGCACTAATAGAAAGATTGAGGCCTTTTGTCCCCTCCCTCCCCCCACCCCATCCTACTCCAAAACATTATTTCTATACATACAACCTTGTATGTACCCTATGTGTACTTCTTGTCAACATTTTTTTCACTCTTTGACTTTCTATGAAAACTATCGTACATTTAGTTGCTTTTATTGCAAGAGCACTGGTCACTTATACTGTATGGAAATGATGAGAATATTCATTTTTAGCAGTAATGATACTAGGCTAGCTTGCTAACTTATGTGAATTTTACACTTAAGTTAGCAATCGTTTGTGCAGCAATCATTGTTATATTATTCAACTTCTGAGCTCATGCCTTCTGATAGCAATTGGGAATTTGTTTCCTTCTTTTCCCAAAAAGATTTAGATGATAAACAGGTAATTCATGTGACAAACTATATTAATAACACCCATTTAAAAGAGTTTGGTATTATATAAGTAACATCATTTTTGTACATTGACAGGTTTATATTTATTAACTTTCAGTTATTAGTTTTTTTTTTAATTCTGACTGATGAATATCACTCACTTATGGTTGAAAAGTTGTGATAATTGTTCATGTTGTAAATGTATTTCAGTGAATATTTTTTATACAATAAATGTTGGGAATAGAGAGACTAAAACTTGGTTTTCATAAGTAAACACAAGGAACCAGATTCTGATAATCTCACCACATTCACTTACTTAAGCTAGGCTATTCTTTTAAATCGTTTGTGCAGCAATCATTGTTTTATAAATGGTTAACTATTGATAGATGTCGAGTCATCGTCTTGTAGTCCACAATATATCACATCTCAATTATGGAGTGGCAATATGTGCAGCAATAAAAGAATCTATCAAGATTCTTATAATTGGAATATTACGTAAGCTTTCCATCATATTTATATAATAATCAAATAATGGTTGAGCAAGTGAAAGGAAGTGAAAGGTACAAATTAGAGGTATAATGGAATATATATATATATATATATTATATATATATATACATAATATCTACAAGTATTATGTGTACATTTGATTAATTTATAGTCTTCTTATGATTACTGGATATTATTAAACTAATTTCACAATGAAATAATATAATATGCAAGTAATTACAAAGGCAGCTCAACTGTCTCTTGTAGTTCTTACAAGTTCCCCCTTCCTCGTTCCATATCATTATGGGAATGGAATAGATAAATACTTTCAGTTTAATTGTTTTTGTCTGGGACCTGACCCAGAAAGAGAGGTGATCGGCACTCGTAATTAATGTGTCTGTGTAAGCTGAGGTTTAGCCGGCTTGCGCGCGCCCCTCGGACCTTTGCTATAATGTTATTCATTTATCCTCCTCCCCTTTCTTACCCACTGAGTTCTATCTCATCCTGTTTCCTTTTATTTGTAATCACCTATTTCAAAATATGCGCAGTAAATTCAAGTTATACCAAGTGCGGCGGGAGCCTCTGTCGGGCTGGGTAATTAACTCTAGTGTGTATCTGGTCCTTCGAACTCTGTTTGAAGTCCATTGGGATACCTCTTACAAGGGTGTCTTCATTGGTCCTTCGAGCCGGATCTCTTGGATAAGAGATCCGGGCTTCGACCTCGCTCATTGACCTGAGTCAACGTCAAGTTCCTTCCCCGAACTTTTCCCTTCTGAGGCAGGGAGTGCGCCTTCTACATAAGGCCCTTCGACCTCGAGGCTCGGTGTGAGACGGCCAGACGAAGCCAGCACAGCCTCTTCCCGATTCCAGACTGACTGTTTGGAAGCTTGCCTACGGCAACAACCTACTCAGGCCATCAGACGCCTACCAGGTATTCCCGCCGCCGATTCCTAAATTGGACACTCATTGGGAATACATAGCATTGGGAATACATAGCATTGGGAATACATAGCATTGGGAATACACTCGCCAACGCTCGATGATCATCCTAACCGTCGATTCAACCGATAATGCCTACTGTTGAGGAAGAAGTAGCCGAAATCAAAGCTATTGCTGATGTGGAAGCAGTCCGCAAACGCAAGTCTGCGAGGAGAAGCCAATACACGAGGCTTCAACAACAACTCAACAAACTGATGCCTTTGCCACCAGGTAGAACGCCAACCAAAGAACTTGAGAGAAGGTTGCCGAGGCAAAGCGTTCATCGGTGCTCCTACATGCCTTACAAGACAGACTGGAGGAGCTCCTCATTGACTCACCAGAAGTCAGGAAAGCCGAGGAAGAAGCAGGATATATCCTCAGAGAAGAATATGACGAATTGGTCACACAAGCCGAGGCTCTAGCAGATCGTAACCTTATCCATCACAAGGCCACAGTAGTCCATGACTCTCTGAAAACACTAGCCGAAGCAGAGGAACCACACCTGGAGGTCTTTCAGAGATCTTACCGAGAGCTGTTGCCTCAAATCCAGTGGGTCAAAGAAGAAGCTGTTCAATACCCTGATGATGATCACTGTCGAGACCACGTAGACAGAATCAACCGAGCAGTAATGAGGTTTCAGCAACTCACTGTGGAATCTGAACGCAAGACCAGACCGTCAGGCTCTGTTGCTGAGAAAGCGTCAACCGTTGAGTCAGAGACGAAGTCCAAGTCACGAACAGTCACCAGTTTGGTGTCGAGGCTGAAGTTGGACCTTCCTAAGTTCAATGGAGAGCCTACCGAGTGGCTAGGGTTTAAGGCTCTCTTCACTGCTGCCATAGAGAGAGACGGGTCGGATATAACTGAACACGAGAAGATCATGCATCTTCTCTCCTGCATGACATCAATTCCAGCACGTCAGACTGTCAAGCAGTTTTCGACCTCTACAGACGGTTACACCCAAGCCATGAAAGCACTGGAAGATGCCTACGGTGGATGTTGGCGCATCTATCCTCATCATGTCAGCGCCTTGATAAGAGAAGACTCCTATCACTACAATGCCGAGAGTCTGAGACGTATGCGGGAGATCATCGATGTCAGCCTCAAGGGATTAGAGGAGTGCAAAGGAGACTCCCTCCATCAATTCCTGGCTGCGGTCTTCATTCGTCGATTTGATAAGACAATGAGCTATGAATGGTCTCACCACTGGGAAGACTTGGGAACTCTACCAACAATTGGGGAAGTGCGAGACTTCTTCCGAAAGCGAGAACTCCGAATGACAGATCAACATCCCAGGGTTCAACAGCAGTCACAACAACAAAAACATGGGCTGACAACGCGGCCAGACAAGACCAAGCGATCCACTGTTGGGGCTGTAACAGTAGCTGTAACGGAGACGACTTCTCCTCACCTTTCTACTGCTTCCACAGCAAACAAGTGTCCGGCATGTGATAAGGCCAGGCACTCAATCCAGAGGTGCACAGCATTCTTGGAGCTCACACCAGAGCGACGGAGAGAACTCATCAACAAGGCGAGATTCTGTTTCAATTGCCTTCATCCAGGGCATAAGGTCAGAGACTGCCAATCAAGAGGCAGTTGTCGGACATGCCGTTCTAGCCAGCATCATTCGTTGCTGCATCTGAACCCCTCGACCACATCAGCCGACAGCCCTACTCCACAGTCTGACGGAGAATCGCTAGTCACCTATGGGGACTCGGAGGGAGAGCCAGCCGTTCTCTCAACAGCGAAGTTCTGTGCCTATAATGGCAGACTTCGACGTGAAGGTCGAGCACTATTGGACAGTGGTTCAGTGCCATCATTGATCACCGAACGTCTAGCTGATCAACTACGCTTAGTCAAGACGCCCTGTTTGAGGTCGTTCACCTGTGCGAGTGGAAACATATTGAGCTCACAGAACAAGGTCACCGTGAATCTGACGCCGACCAGCAAGGACTTGCCAGACGAGTCAGTCGCAGTGATCTGCCATGTAGTAAAGAAACTACCGACCATCATCGCTCCAGATACGCCTGCTACAGTGCTGGGGCATCTATCCCAACGAGGACGATCACCATTTGCCGACCCCACTCTGGGTGGTGACATTGATGTGCTACTGGGTGTCTCTGACAGTAGTCGATGTCACAGAGGCCCCAGGGAGTATACTAATGATAATGCTGGATATGCCGTGCCTACAGTCTTTGGTTGGGTCCTAGGAGGCAGACTGCCAGGTGCACCAACGAATCAAACCGTGCTCTTCGTTCAGCCTGCCAAGAAGAGCCAAGATGAAGCGCTACAACGACTGTGGGAGATGGATCAAGTGCCATCTAGTGAACAAAAGATGTCTAAGGATGAGACGAGGGCTGTAGAACATTTCCAGGACACTCATCAACGAAATCCAGCAGACGGGAGGTTTATCGTCAGACTTCCTAGGAAGGAGCCACCGCCACCACTAGGACATTCCAAATCTACAGCCATCAGACGGTTCCTTCGAAATAAGAAATCCCTCAAGGTCAAGGGACAACTTGAACAATTTGAGAAGGTGATGAAGGAGTACTTCACCTTAGACCATGCTGAAGTGGTACCTAAGAGCCAGTTGGAAAAGCCAGACAATCAACTTTACTACTTCCCTATACACGGAGTGGTGAAGGAGTCATCGACAACGACAAAGTTGAGGGCAGTCTTCGACGCTTCATGTAAGACAGTGTCAGGCTACTCACTAAATGACCAGCTGCTCCCAGGTCCTAACCTTTACCCTCTGCTTACTACTGTGTTGACACGTTTCAGAATGCATCAGATCGCTTTAACCTCGGACATCTCCAAAATGTTCAGGGAGATCCTGTTGCACATTGATGAGAGAGACTTCCATCGTTTCATTCATCGCCAAGAATCTGGGCAGCTTGTCAGTGCTCGGATGAAGAGACTAACCTTTGGCGTCACCACGTCGCCATTCCTAGCAACACAGACTCTCCACAAACTTGCAGAGTTGTGTGAGAAGGACTATCCACTTGTAATACAGTCAATACGATCCTCATTCTATGTAGATGATTGCCTCACTGGAGCAGCCACGGTTGCGGAAGCCAAGACACTGGTAGAGCAGTTAACAACAGTGTTCCAGAGCATTGGGATGAAGCTCAGGAAATTCAGATCCAATTCGACGGACCTCCTCCAGACAGTGCCCGAAGAACTCAGGGAAACAGCTGACCTGAGCATCGACGATCCTACAACAGCAGCCAGAGCGTTGGGATCCACTGGAGAGTCAACCCAGATACCTTACATGTGGCTACACCTCACCAGACAGAGCAGGCCTACGCCACCAAGAGAGCAGTAGCATCTACAGCTGCTCAGATCTATGACGTATTAGGATTGTGGACGCCTGTGACTGTAGTAGCTCGCATGCTCCTCCAACAGATGTGGAAGGCCAAACTCGAGTGGGATGAACGAGCACCTGAATCTATCACCCTCCAATGGATGACTTGGATGCGTGAACTGACTGAACTCACCAAACATCCCATACCTAGGAGGTTAGTCAACTCGAGCAAGACTTTCAGCCTCCAGCTACACGGAATTTTCAGATGCCTCAACTAAGGCCTACGGTGCTGTGGTGTATTTGAGAGCTGTGTATAAAGACTCAACCTCTTCGTGCAACATTGTGGTTGCCAGATCGAGAGTAGCTCCGGTCAAACCAGTGACAGTGCCAAGACTGGAGCTGACAGCAGCTGTGTTGTTGGCGCGGTTGCTAACTTCTGTGACTTCAGACTTGTCTATGCCTATCGAGAACTGTTATGCCTGGACGGACTCGTCAATAGTTCTATCTTGGCTCAGACGTGCCCCAGAGACTTTGAAAACATATGAAGCCAACCGGGTCATGACTATCTTGGGAATTTTTTCTCGCGGACAATGGAGACACGTTCGTGGAGAAGACAACCATGCTGATTTGCCTAGCCGAGGAGCTCTTACCTCAGAACTAATCAATTCTGAACTTTGGTGGCACGGACCGCCATGGCTATTGCTTCCACCAGACGAGTGGCCAGTAACCAAGCTGACATTCAAATTTAACGGCGAGGGACTGAAGCCTTCCCTGTCTGCTTTGGCAACATCCACTACTGCTACGTCAGAGTGGTCGTTGTGGCACAGATTCTCTGACTTCGACAAACTTGTGCGTGTTGTTGCATACGGTCGAAGATTCATTAATAACAGTTGTCGTCAAGCCGAGAGCAAGATGAAGGAGATCAACTTATCTACCGAGGAAATCAGAACTGCCAGATTCGCTATCCTTCGTCAATCACAACGGATGTTTTTCCCTGGAGTGCTAGACTGGCTCCAGGACAACAAACCCATACCAAGAGCTCACACATTGAGCAAATTTGACGTCGAACTTGACAGCTATTCTGGTCTAATTGTCATTCGTGGACGTGTCAAAAAAACCGAGGAACATCAGCAGAGACCACAAATCGTGATGTCACTCAAGTCAAACGTCACAAAACTGCTAGTGTCCACTAGACACCAGACGTATCACCATCCTGGAACCTCAACCATGCTCAGTCTGCTGGCTAACGATTATTACATTCCGAAGCTTAGGAATCATCTTAAGCAGCTGAGCCGAAATTGCGTCACCTGTCAACGAGCATACGCTCAACCAACTTCCCAGAAGATGGGAGCGCTACCGCCAGCCAGGACAACTCCAGCTCCACCGTTTGACAGAGTTGGAGTCGACTTTGCCGGTCCCTTCCTGATAACTCGAGGCAACCCGAGAAAGCCTACTCGGGTGAAAGTTTATGCTGTTGTATTTGTCTGCCTGGTGACAAGGGCAATTCATCTCGAGCTCTGCGGAGACCTGACCACTGAGGCTTTCATTGCCTGTCTTCGTCGATTCTGTGCCAGACGAGGCAGCCCCAGTCATGTGTACTCAGACAACGGTACTAACTTGGTAGGCACCAAGAACGAGATTGAAGAACTCCAACAAACACTCTTCAGCAGAGGGACTCGAGATGCTATTTCCAACTTCTCGACTAAACAGCAGTTGCAGTGGCATCTGTCACCTCCCCGAGCTCCACATTTTGGTGGAATCTGGGAGGCAGGAGTCAAGGCGATGAAGACCCTGCTCCGGAAAAATTTGTCTGCTAAGCCATTGCGCTATGATGAGTTGGAGACCATCCTCGTGGAAGTAGAAGCTGTGCTCAATTCTCGTCCGTCTGAGCCCTTCACCTCGACTGACCCTGACTCTACTGAACTCATTACGCCGGGACACTTCCTCATAGGGCGTCCACTGCTAGCTCCTCCGCCAGTTCGTGTGAATGATGTCAGGAAACCTGATCTCCTGAAACGATGGGCATTCGTCCAGCGAATCATCCAAGACTTATGGATCAAGTGGAGAGCAACTCACTTACAAGCTCTCAATGCCAGAAGCAAGTGGCGAGACTGCCACCGTAATACCCAAGTAGGAGACCTAGTTCTGATAAAGGACGAAGTGCTTACTGTCAGATCATGGCCACTGGGACGAGTCATTCGTACTTATCCTGGAACTGACGGTCGTGTCAGAGTCGTAGACGTCTTCTGTAATGGACACACTTACAAAAGAGCAACCAACAGATTAGTGCTATTGATAGCTGTACCTTCTTCGGCCCCGGGTGGATGTCTGGGACCTGACCCAGAAAGAGAGGTGATTGGCACTCGTAATTAACGTGTCTGTGTAAGCTGAGGTTTAGCCGGCTTGCGCGCGCCCCTTGGACCTTTGCTATAATGTTATTCATTTATCCTCCTCCCCTTTCTTACCCACTGAGTTCTATCTCATCCTGTTTCCTTTTATTTGTAATCACCTATTTCAAAATATGCGCAGTAAATTCAAGTTATACCAAGTGCGGCGGGAGCCTCTGTCGGGCTGGGTAATTAACTCTAGTGTGTATCTGGTCCTTCGAACTCTGTTTGAAGTCCATTGGGATACCTCTTACAAGGGTGTCTTCAGTTTTTTTGTTTTGTTTGGCTCATCGTTTGTTTTCTTTGCATTTAGTCTTTGCATCAACCAGTTACGCTATTTGCTAATTAACCCTCATCGCGCCTGCGCGAAAGGTTTGTCAGTTTGTCTGTCTGTCTATCTATCTGTCTGTCTGTCTGTCTCTCTGTCAGTCTGTCTGTCTGTCTGTCTATCTGTCTGTCTCTGATTTTGGAGATTACTGACAATTAAACGTTGATTTAGGTATGAACTTACTCAGAAAGAAGAGTTAGGGTCTTTCATTTTGTGCTATATTTTAAATTTCTGGCTAATTGTTGAGAAAACATGAAGCTTTCAGCTCCGCGTTGGTACCAGCTTATATGGTAACGTCCCCTAGCATCACGTCATAATCATGTGAGCAAATAATTTCTTGCAGCCCGCTGTGCAGTTTGCTTTATGGTTGGGAAAGTTAACCAATGGAGTTGAAAGAAGTGAAGTTGTGCTTTGAAAATGTATACTGTTGAGTGTTTGTGGCAAGTTTAGCTTCTTTTTTCATGAAGACAACGTTTGCATGTACCATTTTCATTGCTTGAGCTATATTGATGCCTCATTAAAATAACTAACAAATTGCTTGTTCTTTAGAAAGGATATTATATTGTAATAGTTAGGTATAGTGTTTAATAGCATAGAGGGCTCGCACCTTACATAAAAAAAACATTTCCTGTAAAGTATTTGATTTCTTAACATAAAAAGTTTCACCTTAGCATCACAGTCATAACTTAAAATTAGAACAGAGGATCTATAAATGGCTTCTTTTTTCTTCTTCCTCTTGTTCTTATGTAAGATTGTTGCTACTACAAATATGCAAACGCTTTTACCACAATGATCGTTAGCGTGGCCATCTATTAATATGCTTGTGTGTCAGTGATGACGATGATAGTGTATTCATGAATAATTCGTGGGCTGAGTCCTATTGGTAACATGTCCGCTCGAACTGAATAGGTACAATATCATCACGTTTTGTAGAGGGCAATTAAAGAAATGAAGACAACTAGAAACAACAACTTAAAAAAAAGCATGTAAAATCACTGAGAATGTACAGAGAAGGCAATAACTGTTCAGGATCGGACCTCTCCTCGCAGGAAGCAGCAGGAGAACAGTCTTCTGCAGACTCGAGGGATCAAGCTCAAGAATGAACACTCTATTCATAGACTATCACTTTGATATGCCATACTTTACCTAATCTAAAATCTAGAACATTGTAATTTATTCATGGCCACACACAACCCAACAACTTCTGTATCATTGAGTATCCATTTAAGTAATGTGTAAAATATGTTGTGTAATCAATATGATCAATAGATTGCTGAAACTGTGGCTTTAACTCTGTGTGTCTGCCAATACATTTTTCTTAGTAAGGTCTACAACAACGGCATCAGTATCTGTCTTCCTTGCTCTGAGCTACGTGCAGCGCAAAACCTCAGTTGTGCTTAAAGTGGTTCCTTGACATTCTGGTCCTTCGACTTGCTGCTCGAGGGATAATAGCTTTACAAAGCCATGTCCACAATCGTGAACAGAAGGGCACAGAGTCTATGAAGTAGGAGAGACAGACAAAGGGAGCAGAAAATCCGTGACTCATGAAGAAAGAGATGAATAAAGGAGAGCTGAATTGGGTCAGGAAGAAAAAGGGAGGAGAGAGAAAATGATGTAATGAAGCACCAGGAGGTGCGAACCCTCAGCGTATGTACACCAGATAACCTCAATCAATTAAATAGATGCCACAGGGTACGATTAAACCACATGATAGTGCTATGTAGCTTGCTAGGAAATAATGCAATAGGGCTGCATGGTGAAAAATGTCGACATACTGGTAGTTGATTATCGTATTCTATTATATACCTAATCAATTCCAAGTTACTACAAGTAGAATTGAACCATAGCTATTGTCATTTTGAAATATAGAAATTACATACAAGAAATGAGTTAGGTAATGAAAATGATTCTCTGAATGTGAAAAATATTGAACTTGATATATTATGCCAAAAACAAAAAAAGAAGTAATAACTTGAAGGTCCAAAAAAAGATTAATGTCAAGTATATGAAGAAAATAATTAATTCAAAGAGATTAAAAGTGCCACCAAAGGAGAAATAAATTAATTTGGGAGGGGGAAAAGCAAACAAATAGCAGCTACACCAAACCCCTATTTGTTTGCTTTTCCCCCTCCCAAATCAATTTATTTCTTCTTTGGTGGCACTTTTAATCTCTTTAAATTAATTATTTTCTTCATATACTTGACATTAATCTTTTTCAGCTGCGATTGACCCTTTACCATAGCGGGAATATACAAAACTCAACGAATGAGTGACAAAAATAATAATCTCTTTTCTTCCTGATCTTCTTTACTTCTTCTTCCTCTCACAGGAGGAAGGCCCCACATCATAAGAATGCCTTATGCAACTGCATTCATAATTGTCAAAAGTTATTACATCAAGCGCCATTGTGTGACGGAGTACTTACAGTGCCTAATACTTCACTGAATCATGCCTTTAAAAGGGGTCAGACTACTATTAGGGTTAATAGTTTGTAAAATGTTTTTCAAATTTTCAGTTGCAATGTTTTGTTTATCATGCCAATTATAATATTATTCAGTCATTCTCGGCTGAAATAATTATAATAATAGGAAATTTTTCTCTTTTTAACAGCCAATTTTTTTTATTATAATTAAAAAAGAGAAAAAATTCCTATTATTATAATTATAATAATATAGGCTGTAATTGGTGAAGTTTTAGCTAATAGTAATGAATAATTAGGGTAGTATTTTAGTTTTGCTTCTGTTCAGGGTTGTAAAGCCTGAACGAATATGCCACTACTTAGAAAAGACTATGCTAAATATATCAGTTCAGAGTCAGATATACTAATTGTTTAACATTTATCATTAAGTAGGAATAAGCCAATTAGAGTAATATGAGAGATGAGTCCGATAAAACAACTAACTGAAGAATACTAGGGATACAGAATATATATGAGAGATGCTAGGGCCACCAATGAATGGCCTCACAACAAGTGTGTTGACATAGGAGTCATAATGTTACAGATGTGTGTGTGTGTGTTTGTGTTTGTGTGGGGAAATGTTATCTGAGCCAAGTAGTTATATAGGTAGGGTGTGTTGCTTGAAATGCTATGAAAGTGATGGTGGTGGAGTGTAAAGGTGATAAGTGGTTAATTAATAAATAGTTGTGGAGGAGCAAAACAAACAGGAGCTACATGCCATGACAGTAATGTTTCACTTTCATTAGTGTGTTTAAAAAAAATGTATTATGTTTTATTACAGGTGTGCCCCCCCACCAACTACTTGTTTAGTTTATATTAGTTTCAATTGCTCACTTCGATATGGTAAGTGAAAACAGCTTACAAAATCATCTACAGATACTTGTTAGTGTCAAATTATGTAAGCAAAACACATTATATAAATTTAATTAGTTTAAAATGCTAAAACAGATTTTTGTGTAGTTGTTTTACTAAATGATAGTACCAGCCAGAAATATTTCAATAACACATACCCATTTAAAAAAGACAGCATTGATAAGCTACCGTGCTCGGTTAAGTTCAATAGCAGGTTAATATCAGCTCTGAACAATAATTTCAGTTTAGTCCCTGGGGGCAATATTTTATCTTTTCATTCTGAAATTTGTAAAAGAATACATCTAAACAATAAGTTACGAATGAGCTACCAGCTACATAATCATTTTCATCTATATTATTAGCTTACAATGGATAAAGTTACTAAATGCACAAATTTAATTCATTCAATTCCTGTGATTAAAGAGCTAATGGAAAGAGAATGCACAAGGAGCTACAATGAAGTGATAGAAAACAAAAGAAGCTCTTCAATAAACACCAAAAAATTTTACCTCAAACTCAAGTGTAGTCTTAGCAGTGTGAACTCTGATATTATGTAGAAGTGTGTCCATATTATGAAGAGTCTCTGAAGTTGAGGTGCATTTACATTAATGACTGGTAAAGAGAAGTTTTTTTCCTTGTAACTACTATCTATCTGGACTTATAAGTCACTGTGATATTTTGCATTCAATAGTCCAAAAACAAAAGCAAACAACAACTACAAATTTATCCTATTATTACAGGAGATTTCAAATTCTGGGGTGCCATTATTGAACAGGTTTATGGTGGATGGCAGTTAGCCTGATTAATACATACAGTATTGCTAGGTACACACTGAATTATTTAGTCATGCTGTTTTGGAAGAACATTAATGCACTGAGCCCATGGATGACTTGTTTTTTTTCAAAGGCAATATAATGGCTAGGTTATGTGGATATAATAGAGTACCACATGCTCCAGTGGTTGATTGTCTCAGTACTGACCTGTGAAGGAATTCCAGAATTGGGCAGGTAGAGAACAATAGGCTTTAGACAGAAGTTGAATGAAAAGATGACGAGGTAAGTCTAAGTGCTTTAACAAGGACCAAAATGAATGAGAGTAGAATGCATATAAATGATAGAATGTAGCAAAGCTAAACTATGTGATTCATGTCAAAGATATAATTTTAATGATGGAACATTGCTCACTAATTACTCCTACAAAGCACCGAGTGCACTAGAAGTACATAGTATGCTTTACCCTTCTGCTTTTGAGGCAATAAAGTACTATGCTGGTTTGTTTTATAAGGTTAAAATATTGATGATATGATTATATGTGTTTGTGTGTGTGTGCATCAATTTGTTCCTATATAGACTTAATGTAGAAAAACTTTAACTTGTTTTTTTGTGCGTAAAAGTAACTGATTATTTAAATTTTGGTCAACAAAGTCAAGTCATATAATTGTAGGTACTATTGTTCGACGTAATATACTACGTACATACCAGTCAGATGTACAGGATATTTTCTGCCATCTGAGTCAGCCAACAGGAACTCAACGGTTTAACAGACAGTAAGATATGTACAAACTACAGCTAAGCTATACTGTATACAATCATCATTATTTTAGAGTCAATAAAGAATAGCCATTATCAAGTAAATTCAATAAATACTTGATTCATAATTTTAAACAAGTACGATTATGTTGGAGGATGCATTATGGATAAACTATTTTACTTTTTTTGGCAGTTTATCAAGTTCCATATTCTTTTTTAATGTTGATTTCTATTACATTTTTGAAGTAGAGATCAGATATGGTAAAGTGTGTCATAAATGTTGAGACAATAATTTGGAAGTCTATTTAACAGTACACATTGCATAATTTATTAGTTGTCCATTATATTCGTTCGTAAATAAATGATGCTAAGTGAGGCACTATCAGGAGTGTACAACTTCAAGCATTGTATATATATACAGGGGTAGACCTAGGAATTTTGTTAAAGGGACAGGCTCTTTTCAAGAGAGAAATAGATATAGCTACTTATGGAAAAATGTCGACTAAATTGTATTTCCTACAAGATTCTAATATTCATTCATTAATACAGCTATTAGCAATATAATGTGACTGTTCAGGAATGTAGTGAATGAATGGCTAAAACCAGGACGGAAAAGATTAGAACTAAAAACAAAACAATTACAAAGGTATTTTTTGTCCAGAATACGAAAATGAGTGCTAGGTAAGTTAATTATGAAAAACAAAACAAAACAAAAAAACAACAACTGATTTATGACAAACTTGAGAGTACAAAGACATTTGATGAAAGTAGTCATAATTGTCAAATTCAACTAACAATTGACTACACAACACGACTAAATACAATACTATTCAGTCCAGAAGTAAAAAATACTAGACTTGCTATTGCTTTGGCTAGTTACTGGTAATAAAAACAAAAATGTAAAACTTGGGGATTTAGGGTTGCTAAAAAGTATGGGAACTAGCATAGCTCTAAAAAGTGCTGAAACAAAGAAGGTCACTTGCCCCATGTAATGATTCTGCATCACTAAATCATTTCTGTGAAAGACCATTCTGTTTAACTACATTTGCTATAATAATACTAAACAAAATTCCTATAAAAGAGACAACGATCAGGACCATAACTAGAAATTAAGAAGAGAGGATGCAAAAAAGTTTTGTTTGTAAATATTATACAAATTAAAAAAAGCTAAATTAAATATGAATAGCTAGCTATTTCTTAGGACCCTGTTTCCACCAAGCCAGTAAAAACTGTCAACATAATTTCATTGCGATCTCATTGCCCTTAATTTCTACATCACTTTTGAAAAAGTTAGTGACGACAAAAATGAAAGAATAGTTCAATTTTTTATAACCATTAACGTGGATGAATTGTATTTTTGTGGAGGCAGTAGCCTCCTCTGCCTCAATGCTATATATTAATGAACCTTTCTTGATTCCACACTTTTCAGATGTTTGCTAGTTCACATACTTTTTGAACTACTCTAAATCCCCATTTTTATTTTTGTTTTTTCATTGTTTTGTTACTAGTTTCCATTTTTTGCAGCCATATCACCTTTAGACTAACTTTTTCAACCATAATGTCACCAAAGCCATTGGTGCAGAATTATCTGCACCAATATACAAAATTAGTCACAGCCAGCAAATAAATAGCTTTACCTGATATGCTTAAACTGGAGTAGCTAAGCCAACAACTTCCTGTAAACACAAACAGTATACACTGGATTAAATAAGAATTATTTCAAGATTTTGAGGAGTTTTATTTATTGCACAACACAGGGGAATAAGTTTTGTTTTTGTTTTTCACAAGTAAGGGTTGTTTCACCTAATGTTTCAATTGGCATGTGAAAACCTAAAACATGGTGGAGATAAAAACATGAGAAAGACGGTTTTTATTCAGTGACAAAGAAACTGAAGGTAGCATGGATAATGCCATGACAGGAATATCAATTTTTAGCCCCATATGAGTACTACTAATATACTCTAGCCTGGCTCATGGAGAATATGAAGATAAGCATTAACCATATGCTACTTTTGAAAATTGATTTTTTGAAGTATTTTCTATTTTATTAATAAAGATAGCTACATTGGGGTCTCCAGACAAAGCCAACAATTTTTTTGTAAAATAGTCGTACCCTGAAAGATGAAATTTTTGGGTTTTGTTTTTTACCGAAAGTCAAAATATGCGGGAGAGGGAGGGTTAGCCCTAAATAGAGAGTGCTACCACACTATCAGATTACACAGATATAGTAGGTATATAAATGTATAGGTTACATCACGAGGAGGAGGTCAGTATAGGATTTTTACAAAGTTATTAGAAGAATATAAACCCCTAACTGAGTGGTGCAACTGGCTTGTACCATTGCTCTAGGCTTGGAAGTACATAAAGACTTATTTTTGATGGAATGATTCACTTATCCACCTCCTAGGAGGTGGGAATGAAATATACTCATTACTAATTGAGCAATCTGATAGGACTGCTTTAACCAATTCTGAGACTAATATAGTTATATATATATTTATTTATTTATTCCACCCTAGATATCTTCACAAATGATATCTTTAGGTACATGACCCTTGAAATAACTCAGATATTTCACTGTTCACTGGTGTTATTTCACACTGTATTGCTGCACGCTCATTACCCTTCTAGTTATAGAAACTGGCCAAAGCTCACCACTTTTCCTGGTTTTTACAGCTATCCTCCTTTGGTGTAGCCTATAACTAAACCTGGTTAGAGCAACTGCTAAAATATCAGCTGGGGGAGTGGGGAGCCCCTACGACCTACTTTAGGCTGTGAATTACCTACCCTAGTACTAGCTACAGCAGTGAAGATATATCTAGCATGGAATAAACCACTTAAAATGCAATGTATCGTAAAATATTTAGTTTAACTCCTAGAAATTAAAATATTTTGGTAAAACTATCAACTATAATTAAACTAGCTCACTTGTGATCACATACTACACAATGTGAATATTGATGTTGTCAGGTTTAAAAAAATGTTGTTATTTTAGATTTTCATGTCAACTATCTTCTTTATCTCTAACTGGGTGTATTTGTAACATGACCTGCCATAATTCAGGTAATTTGAATGTGGCTTATAAGCTATGTTAATCTTTCGTAACATACATAGTTATGTTGATTTGCTGGTTTCACAATGTCTACATGTCATTCTCATGAAAAATGAAAATATTTTAAACATTTTTTTCTTCATATTTTATATTTTATATTCTCTAGTAATTAAGTTAATAGTACTTCTGAAGAAAACTAAAAAGTCTTCATTAGTTTATCATCTGATCTGCAATGACTTCTATTCTGTGAAACGTGTTTCCTCTTTTAAATGATTTTGAAACTCTAAAAAAATTGTAAATTATCTGTGTATGAGAAATTAAGACAGGAATATTCACTCTCAATAGCACTCAGTTTTAAAGTGTTGACCTGAAGAATAGTATTTTATGCAGTTTCTTGAGTTTGTCGTTATACTTTGGAATAAATCCCAGATCATTTATAACTTGTACTTTTAAATAGGATTGTACATTGTATATATTATTATAAAAGGTGTTTTTCATGCAGAAACAATTTCTTCTGTGTTACCTACCCAGCCTATTCTTACAACAACTTCCAATGAAGCTGTGGAATCTTCTCAGAATGAATTAGGTATATATTCAATGTATATAATATACATGTAAAAAAGCAATAGTGCAATACATTCACTCTCAATAGCACTCAGTTTTAAAGTGTTGATCTGAAGAATAGTATTTTATGCAGTTTCTTGAGTTTGTCGTTATACTTTGGAATAAATCCCAGATCATTTATAACTTGTACTTTTAAATAGGATTGTACATTGTATATATTATTATAAAAGGTGTTTTTCATGCAGAAACAATTTTTTCTGTGTTACCTACCCAGCCTATTCTTACAACAACTTCCAATGAAGCTGTGGAATCTTCTCAGAATGAATTAGGTATATATTCAATGTATATAATATACATGTAAAAAAGCAATAGTACAATAGACTAATAAAGATCAGTTGTTAGAAATGCATGCAAAGGTCACAGTATTTATTCTGTCATTCTATCTAGTATAATAATAAGCTGTTGTGGGTAGCACTTCCTATCATTTTATTGTAATCACGTGAACAAATAATTTCTTGCTGCCTGAGGTTATTTTGCTTTATGCTGCGACTTCATGCTGAGTAATTAACAGAGGGCTGGAGTTGAAGAGTTTTTGCATTGAAAGCACTGTTGAGTGTCCCTGTATGCTTAATTTCAAAGCATTGATTAAAATAGCTCTAAAATTCTTGACAGTTTGCCATTGTATTTTGCAAGGTGTTTAAAATCACTGATTACTTGTTTCGATTAAATAGGATTATATGAAATATTATGTTCATTATTGTAGCAACTACTCCTTTAATGTTACCTATCTCTCTGAGGAAGAATCTGGTATTGTGTTAGATCAACATATTTCTATTTAACCATTTCACCGCTGAATTGTCAGGGAAATGAAAAATGTTTTTTTTGATTGTCTCAAGATTAAAAGCAAATAGATAAAGAACTTGCCATACCTTATACTAGACTGTCTGTAGCTAATGCTGAGTAGTATAATTACTTCATTCATGCATATCTTCACAACTGGTTCATCTTCTAAAGCTGTAGTCAAACACTTGGTTCTTTCATAGTGTTAGAGTGAGGCATTGCACATGAGAATAGACCGTGATTTTCCTGAGGCATTACTTCAAACTGCTGTACGGTGGTTACGGTAGTGAACGGGTTAATAAATGATATATTATATTCATTTATTATATGCTAGATATCTTCGTAATAGTATTTGTAGGTTGACCCTTGAGATAATTCACAGATATCTTATGGTGAGTTATCTATGAGATATCTGTGAGTTATAATACCTGTATTGATTCATTACCCTTAAACATTCTAGTAATTAATAGTAACCTACCAAGCTAACCTACCCCTGGCAGGAACGGAGGAAGCTCTCATAAAGTGGTCCAGCCAGGAAGTGGGTGTAGCCAAAACAGTTCATGGGTGTGGCCAAAACAGTTCTCCAGAATTCCAAATTTCAAAAGATGGTCTGGCCAAAACTGGACCAACCAGCCTGCAACCTGATCAGAACAGCTGCTATGATATCAGCTGGGGGTGTGGGGCTCCCATATGAAGCTATCTATTTGTTTAGATTAAAAAAATTAATAATAATTTACTTACTGCTAAAAATAATAAATTACCTATAGGGGTAGAACCAGTGCCAATCTATACTTTTATGGAAGTAGCATTTTCTCATTGAGTTTTTAGCCTTCTCAGCCAGATACAAGCAATGAAACTAGCAAGCCTTCTTATGCTTGAGTTACTAACACCAGCACTTGATCACAATTTAGCTGTTCTTGCAGACTGTATGGTTAGCTTATGAAATTTATTCTTAGCATTAAAATGCAAATAAGAATTTGATGTGTATTTTTTCTTGTCGGAATGATGCATAGTCATGCAACACGTACTGGACCACCACAGATTAAAATAAATAATGTGTTTTATTTATTTGTTTTGTGTGTGCAATAAAAATATCACACAAAGGCTGCATAAAAATAGCATGTTGGTGGGAAGGCTGCATAAAAATAGCATGTTGGTGGGAAGGCTGCATAAAAATAGCATGTTGGTGGGAATATTTATTCTAAGCTTTTTCTCGCTTGCAGATGCTTCAGATTCTCAAACTATTACTCTTCATTCCACTGAAGTCATTCCCAGCTCAAAAGGTAAGTGCAACTCTTTTTTGTGTTTGTGCAATTCACTAACTTTAGTCATAGTTGTGGATAATAAAAATTTTCTCAAATATACATACTTTAATTCTAGTTAATCAAGTGGTCACCACGCAGCTATCGAAAGAGCTAGGTAAAGCAGCATTAATATACTACCTGCAGGTTTAATGCTTCACTTTTGAAGATCACCACAATAAAAATGATGTGGCACTGTGGCTGCTAACTTAGCAGTATTGTTTATCTATTACTACTTAGCTAAAAAAAATTTTCTCCTATTATGTTTCTTTTATGTATTTTCTAATAATAATACTATTGTAAACATATACAACATTTCATGAATTAAAAAATTAGGGTACCTTTAAAAAGTGTGGAATCAAGGAATTTTATAGCCTAAGTGTTAATTCGAAAGATGAGCATTGCAAAACTTGCCCAAATCATGAGAATGGTGATTCTGTCGACTTCAAAAGTTCTGGAGAGTTGTCAAACACATGGAACTTAGTCTGACTTTTGTCTATCTTGATCCCCAACTTTTCAAGAAATCCAATGTTTTATATATAAAAAAAAATTTTAAAGTGTTATTTATTAATTTATAATTTATTCAATGATTTAGGGGTGTAGAACATTCTCAACTTGGGCAAATTTTGTAATGCTCATCTTTCGAATTAACACTTTGTCTTTAAAAGTGAAACAACTATATATTAGAGTCACATTAGTTAACAGAAGGGTTGTGGACCTATGTTGGAAAAAAGCGCTACTTATTAGTAGCCCCATAAATAATTATAGTGTTCCTGTTGGCTAGTTCAAGTAGAAGAAGTTGATGACGGAGAAACTCTTTTTATTATTTTTTTATTTTTTATAACTTTGGTTTCTTGCACTCTGTGGATTAGAAAGTGAATGCATAGCATCATTACAGACTCCAAAAGACAACAAATCACTGTTTTTAAATTATTGTTGACTTAAACCAGATGCAATGTGAAGTGAATTTAGTATTTCCCCTGTGGGAAAGGGATAGCCAAACCTAATTAATAGGTAGTTGCTAGCACACTCTCTGTTAAAAACAAAGACAAAATTATAAAACAATAATGATGATGATGGTGAGAAGGAGGAGGATGATGATGATGATGATAATAATAATAATAATAATAATAATAATAATAATGATAATAATAATAATAATAATAATAATAATAATAATAATAATAATAATAATAATAATAATGATGATAATATTAATGGTTCTCGGATACTTTATATAATCATACTTCTTTGACAATGGTTGTGGCAAGTTCTTTACAAAAGTTGTAAATTTAAATATTTTAGAGCTGGACAACAATAATGTGAATGAACTGGTGGTTGGTGGAGTTCTAGGAGGAATACTCATCATGGCTGTGTTGCTAGCAACAGCTATATTTATCATTATTAATGCAATTAAATTCAAGAAGAAAGCTGCTGCAATGCCACTGGGCAGTAACATCATTGAAAATGCAGTCTATGAAGGTACAATTGTAACAAGAAAATAATGTGTTTACCATCAGCACCGCAAATTATTTTTCACTATTTGGGATACCTATGCAGTGATCTGTGCATGATAATTCTACTAAGGACAAGGCTCCTTGAGCATCTCCTGCTAGCTACTTAGGTTTAATGGATTCTCATGAATTTGAGAACCGTATGTAAAACAATACAATACATCTTGATTAATAGCTTATAAATTCACGTAGAATTATCTGTCAATATAGCTAGCTAGCGTTGTCTATGAAATATTAAGGATTTGCTGCAATTTTACACTAATGGTAGGCTTATATTATTGTAAAGGACATCATCTGAAACATTATCATTTTTTAGTGTAGTGTTATTTTTATTCTGTGATAACAATAATGCTTTTAATGCAGCTAATGTAGAAGGCCGATACTCAGAAGTTGGTCCCAAACTTCATGCTGAACAGCACAATAATATGGTACTAATTAGCAGTTCTCAATGAGTGCTTCATTATGACTTACTCATTTGCAGGATGATCAAGAAGGAAACGCATATGCAGAACATGGAGCCTCTGAGAATAACACCAAGGTATTAGAAATACTTATTTTTATCAACAATTATATTGTTACAGTAAATATTGATGCACTTTTAGTTGTGATTGTATACATGATTCAAACAATACTAGTTAAGTTTACCAATAGCTAGTTTTAGAAACATATAAATAATAGGGTAAAATCTATAGATTCTCTTCTTTTTACAGAATTTCATTACCAGTGTTATGTTATCCAAAATATAAACATTAAAAATTATCTTTCTTAATTGTCAAAAAAATTAATCAATACTTTAGGCAATACCAATCACTGATGATACCTATGAAGCCCCCAGCTTTGAAGAAGAAGCTTTATATGTTCAACTTGAGACTATTACCACAGGAGCATTACTGCGCCATTCCATCAAGTAAAAATTATTACTTACTTGATTTGCTTTAATAGTTCACGTGGAATCATGTCAAGCTTTAGATTGTAGCTCTATTTTTCTAGATTATTATAGGCAGTGGTTATTTATGGTGGCCTTTTAATACAACTACTACAAAAACCACTACAATTTTAATTTAATTAGTCACCAATATTGAATTAGCATTTGTAAAGAGCTTAATTTTCTCTTAATAATGTTTTGATACATATTCTAAAGAATTTTTAAAAAAGTATTCTATGTTCAACTTTAGACTGGGTAAAAAATTGGGAACTGGGCAGTTTGGGGAGGTATTCAAAGGAGTGTGGACAAATAATAATGGAGAATTGGAGGTAGCAGTGAAGACACTCAAGGCAGGAGCTGCAGATGATGACAAGATTAAATTTCTGCAAGAAGCAGCTATCATGGGCCAATTCAAGCACCCCAGTGTTGTCACTATGCATGGAATAGTCACTGAAGGGGAACCAGTAAGATATTACTATAATTCTACAAATTCTTAACTTTACCTTGACCATCAATTATTACTAGATCCTCTTAGTATTGGAGTTACTAGTAAATGGTGATCTGAGAAGTTTCTTACTTAAAGAGAAGTCCTCTGGCTTAACACAGTTTAATGCCAAATGTCTATTGAGTTTTTGTCGTCAAATAGCCATTGGAATGGAGTATTTGTCTTCTAAAGGATTTGTCCATAGAGATCTAGCAGCAAGAAACATACTTATGTCTTCTAATAATAAATGCAAGGTATTGTAATAATAATAATTGTAGTAGCCCATAAAGGTAATGTATTGAGTATTTTAGATTGCAGATTTCGGCATGTCTCGTAATTTAATGTATGACAGTTACTACGTCTCTCACGGTGGACTGATACCTGTCAAGTGGACGGCTCCTGAAGTAAGTTACTGGTTTCACTAAGTATATTTCAGGTGCTTAGTGTACCTGTGCAAGAGAGCTATAGTTTAGTCATTCTGTCCTGTGGTCAGTCTGTAAGGCTATCTGTTTGTCTGTCTGTCATGCTCTGATTTTGTAGTTTACTGATTTTTTGAGATTACTGACAAAATAAGCATTAAATTAGATACGAGCTTACTCGGAATGACTATATAAGTCCTTTCATTATTTTTTTTAATTTCTGGCTGATTATTGAGAAAATGCTAAGCAGTCAGCTCCATGTGTGTATCAACTAGCTTTTATAGGCACCCCTTATTATCATATCTTAATCACTTCAGCAAATAATTTCATTCTGCCCGGCAGTTTGTTTAATTCTGGGTGTCTGTCCCTTGCTACAAATCCAGATTATTTGTCCACCCTTGTTATCATATATATAAAGTAATTTTTAAACTTTTTAAGTTCATTTTACCTGCTCAATCCAAATCTGATGAATGCCAGTTACAAAACCTTGAGCATTTCTCGGTAATTAAATTTCAAAATGTAGCTACCCTTCAATTTTACGAATTTTTTAATCTAGTAAATCACCTCATTTACCTATTACTTTAGTATTAGGCCATAGTAGCTTCTTATTGAAATTACTTGTTCTCTGACATAGCATTTATAATGATACCAAACTTTAGTCTGTTAAGTGCCTGTTTGTGCACTGTATATAGTAATTTCCATCACTTTGTTCGTGCCACCTGCTTGTTCATGTTCAAACTGGTAAAATAGTCTAGTTTAGAAACTAAAACATGGTACTTCCTTCAAGAAATGGAAAGTTAGTTATTTATAGCTATGCTCTATTTTATCCTGAAAGATTTAGATGTTTAGGTAACAACAGAGTGTCTTATTGTCAAGGGAGAACAACAAAATAACCAACAAAGCTATCCAAAGCAAGAATCCAGAGCTTTTTCATGAAGCAAGTAAGCTTCATGGTGATGACCTCAGTCATACTGAGTGATACTTTAAGAAGTGCAAGATTGAAGCAAGTGACTTGACGAGTCCAAAAAAATTACACAAAAATTTGTGTTCAATTACTAAGTGTGCTGTTGTCAAGAATGGACAGTAAAACGTCCTCAAAAAATTTCAGTAGTTACATGAATAAAGACATGTATGTAGAACTACATCTAATAGTCCAGTGTGTAGTCCCATTAGCACAGTATGCCAAGTAATCTAGAGTCATTGAAGTACTTTTTACAGATGATTGCTCATTTGGCGACTTTAGGTTCATAGCACTTAGAAGACTATAAGCAGCAATTCAAATAACATTTCAGATTTTTAAAAAAAAAATTTTCAATTTAAAACAAAATGCTCAATGTTTCACCACTAACACACACCATATCTGATTCAGCACAAAAATGGGTCTAGAAAGTTAATCAAACTTACTTTACTTACACATTTGGTACTTCATTTATTGTAGTAGTAAATGCTCATGTTTCAGTTATTGTGCTATTTTTAAACCAATTAGGCATTACATTACAAGAAGTATTCCAGTGCCAGTGATGTGTGGAGTTTTGGAGCTGTCATGTATGAGATATGGAGTGTGGGACACAAGCCATTTGAAAAATACACTAATAACCAGGTAAGTTCAATGTACATAATCAAGAAGGTTACCTATGTATACTTTATTCAAATTAGTTAATAAGGGCCATAGATACAGGATATCGTCTTCCTCCTCCTCCAGGATGTCCACGAGAAATTTATGCTATTATGATGGAGTGTTGGTTAGTTTCATTATTTTATTAGGGAACATTTTTAGGAATTGGAAACATGTTGCAATGGCAAATACATATCAACAAGTATTGATTAAAATGCATTTGAACACTAAGTGTCTGAAAAAGGCTTTTGCATAGAATAAAAATAATTAATTATTATAATTATATTGGAAAACTTCAACAAAAATTTTGTTATTGTTTATTTACATAATAGGCACCCAAAAAAAGAGGTGAGGCCAACATTCAAGACACTAAGTTACAAACTGTCTAGACCAGACTTCTTATTATTACTATGGTCAGAAGAAGATAGACTTGTGAATTCAGAGGTTGATAAGTTGGGAGCTCATCTTGATGTTGCTGAAGATCTTTACAGTGACCTGCAGAAGATATATCAAGGATATTCTTAACTGTGGGAAAGAACTGACATTGTGTGCCGACTGTTCAAACAACTCGTTTAGTTATCTCTTTCTTTTGCTCATTAAACTTGTTTAGGAATTGTAGACCTCGTTTATAGCTCAGGAACAAAATAGTACATAAATACACATCCTATTAGCTGCTATGCTATAAAGAATGAAGCACCAAAGGTGAAACACTCAGCGCTACTTTAAACTAGCTAGATATTATAAAATTATTTCGGACCAAAATAATAATTATTATTGGCTGTTCTAATCAGGTCACGAGCATTGAAAACAATGATATAAACACTGTCTTCATAAGAGAAGCTAAACAGGCCAGAGACACTCGCCTGTATATGAGAAATGAAAGGATGTCTTTTGTGGTTGTTTTGTTAGGACAAAATTCAGATGATTTGGTGACTAATCAAATAATAGAAAAAAATGAAAGTACAAAAATGAAAGTAGTTTTATATAATTTCAACCATGAAGAAATTGATTAAGCAACTACCACTAAATACAATAACATTCTGTCTGGAATTAATAAATGCTGGACTTGCTCTGCTTTGGTATATTACTAAGGACAAGTAGAAAAATTCTGACTCAGAATATCAATAAGTTTAGAAGATTACAATTATTGTTGGAGGAAAAACAACTATGAACAAAACGTTTTAGCAACTGTACATTTCTTACCTGTAACTGGTAATAGCAACCATTTTTAGTTCGTCATTGTCTTTCCTTGTAGCTACTCCAACAATAATTGTGATCATCTAAACTTATTGATGTGCAGAGTCAGAATTTTTCTACTTGTCCTTGGTAGTGTATCAAAGCAGAGCATGTCCATCATTTATTAATTCTGGACAGAACAGTAGTAACCCTAAGCGTGCATGCGCGAGAGGGTTACAGTAGTCCTCCTGTCTGTTTGTTTGTCTGTCTGTCATATTCTGTTTTTTAGATTACTGACAATTAACCGTTGATCTGTATGAGCAATAGCACGGTAACCTTGCTAACAGTAGGCCAGCTTTATAAAAAGTAATTTGCAATTGTAGCTACACTGTATCGTTCACTCATTAAACATCAGCACGCATGCACGAGAGGGGTATAGTAGTCGTCCTGTTTGTCTGTCTGTTTGTCTGCCTGTCTGTCACGCTCTGGTTTTGGAGAATACTGACAATTAACAGTTGATTTAGGTATGAACTTACTCAGGACGATTTAAGACCTGCTACTTTTTTTTAATTTCGGGCTTATCGTTGAGAAAACGCGAAGCTTTCAGTCTGCGGTAAGTACCAGCTTTTATGGGCAACGCCCCCTAGCATCACGTCATGATCACGTGAGCAAATAATTTCTTGCAGCCAGCTGTGTAGTTTGATTTATGCTGTAGGAAGTTGACGGAGTTGAAAGAAGTGAAGTTTCGCGTTGATAATGCTTATCGGTGAGTGTATCTGGCTAGTTTAGCATGAAGACAGCATTTCCATGTACCATTTTCATTGGTCGAACTATTTTGATGCCTCATTAAAAATAGCAAACAGATTGCTTATTGTTTTGAAAGGAGATTATATTGCAATAGCTAGGTAGTGTTTATTATCTCCGCACTTCAGAATTCGCTTCCGCTGGAACTTCGTGTTCAACGTATGGCTCCTCCTAATCTGTTGAAAACATTCCGTCTAATACGGGTAGAGCTTCTGTGGTAAAGAATGACATTGTCTCCAACTATAGAAACTACTGGAACTTTCCAAGGTTAACGATGCACGCGTGCGCACTTACCCGTACTATTTCACTTAGCTACAGTGGTATTCACTTAGTTTCCACCTAGTTACCGAGATATTTCCATTGGTTACGCGTTATTTCACTTTCCCCGTGCGATTTCAATTGAACAGCGATTTTTCCCATACATTTTTGAATGGGAAACTTACGCGCCGTACTATTAAGGTAAGAACTTACTCAGGACGAAAATTTAGGACCTTTCATTGTGCTGCTTTTTGAATTTGGGGCTATTTGTTGAGAAAACGGGTAGCTTTCAGCTCAGGGTAGGTACCAGCTTTTATGGGTAACACCCCTAGCACAACGTCATAATCACGTGAGCAAATAAATTCTTGCAGCCAGCAGTGTATTTTATTTAACAAATATTGCTCAATTTAATATAATATTAGTTTTTCAAGGCCTTTGTTCAGTTGTAAGTATCTTGCCAGTGATACTTATTCTAGTACTGTTATTGCACTGGATCAAGAAACAAACGAACTGCAAACTTTAGTATGTAAATCACATTTTTTCAGAAGTGTTTTATGCTTTTTTTTGTTTTTTGGATAACTTCAAACTTATGGTTTAGTAAGTAATATTTCAATAATGAAGGTTATGTGCTTCATAAAGATATTTCTGTTATTGTTATTGAACACTTGAAAGAATAACATTGTGATAGCAAACAGGTTTCAACATAAACAAAAGCTTTGACTAAAATTTTCTTTCTACAATGCAACATCAGTATAAAAAAACAACAACATTACATTTTGACACCATTGACACATACACTAACTGTAGGAGGCCAAAGCAAGAGATTTTGGTTAAATACTGATAGGGCCTGCCAGATTATGCTCGAAGTTTTTAGAATTATTTCTTTCTTTTTTTATTCTAAAAATTGAGCTATTATTCCAAAAGAATAGTATATTATTCTAGAAATTTTCATATTATTCTTTTATTTTTTAATTAGAAACAAGTGAAATTGTGATGATTGCAGTATAGGCTAGCTGTATAGAGTTGGCACACTATGAAATGAATGAGTAAAACTATCAGTCTCTTACTGAATTACTCAATAATCTTTCAGTGAAAACCTTGTTCAATGAATGGAAAATAACATACTCTGCTGCAGCTGAAAATAGTTCAGTTGTGAGAAACCTTACCAAGCATTTAGGAGAATGTGGATTATGGCATTAAAGAATTTAATATGCTCAGCAGTGGATCCGAATTCTCTTCCCTTCACATTTGTAGGTCGGCTGGTAATAATATACACTATTTGTCAATTCTAATGCAGTATGATTGTCGAGTTGCTCAAGAAGATAATCCATTTAGCATAATTCTCGATATGACTTGCTGACTCTGAGCCTGACTGACAGCTCTCCCAGTAGTTCAAACTTTCTTTTTTTGATTTTGGTAATACAATAACAGAATGGCCAACACAACCCAGCTGCAATGAAGATCTACCTCATAACCATAATTCTACACATGTTTATATCCTTTATTGTAGAAGAAAAGGGGGAAAAAGCACCATTGATTTTCTTTTGTAAATATGGATTACATGGACTGGTTATTTCCATTTTGCTATTTATTATTCTCCTAAAGAATTATTCCACTATGCTATTACATGTCTATTATTCCAGAAAAAATGTCAACATAATCTGGCAGGGCCTAATGCACCTGGACACTAAAACATCTTCAATCTAATTGATCAACATCAAGCAAGGCATTTATTCTGATTGATGGCGCTGTTCTTGTGCAATGTTCTTATAAAACCTTTTTACTTCAATACATTTTGTAGAACAGTTTAAAAGGAAGTGGTCATAATTATTGTGGGTGTTTACTTAGCCCTACTGTAAAAACAATTGAAGTTCTTCTTGTAATATGTCAGCACCAGTAGAAGGAAATGTCTAAAAGTGTTTAACTCCCTTCAGTTATGCTCTTTTTTTTATTTTGGCTAGACAATTTGTGACCGGATTTGGGAAAATCCGCCTAAACGCGGCAAACAATTTTTTTCAGTATCACCATTACAGGAAAAAACTGTAGCTAACTAATTCACTTGCTATTCTACATAATTCACATACTCACATAATTCTCGTCATCATAGTTTCTTAAGGAGCCCTGCATTAAGCCTTTTAGACTTCTTTCAATCCGCCTGTAACCGATTTATTCCATAGTGTCCCAGAGACACGCAGTAATAGTATACGGACACAAGGCACGCCCCCGGACCTTAGCAACGCCTTTACCGGGCGTTTTTTCGAAATCAGCAATAATAAGTTTAGCAAAAATACTGAAGTGTTGTAGTGCGTAGGGCGAAGGCGGCTTGTGCTACAGCTTCCAAATTAGGAGGAAGGCATCCCAAGCCGTGCAGCCTACTGGTAGAATAAATTAGAAAACTTTAGATGCCACGTTTAGCCGGGTTTTCACAAATCCGGTCACATTTACACATTAGTTTGCATCAGCTACCTACCATATATAGTTTCTAGTAGATACAGCATTTATTAATTTTAACATGCTTTATTGTTGTCCTTGGGAACGGAATTTTTTGTGAGCAGTGGTGATGATTGTAATGATGATATAGCTGACTCTGCAAATGTTGATGAACCTCATGATGTAGAGCAGTTCAGTGTAATCAGGAATTTGTAATTGTGTTAATGGTAATTGGTTAAGATTTAGATTTATAGCACAGTAGTATGTTGCAGGACTAACGGAAGAATTCAAGTGTTTGCTTGGTATTGAGTTAAAGAACACTACTCTATATCACCCGCATGTAAAGATGTTGATGGAATGCACGCACAGCTCATTGGACCACATGATACCCATTCACGAAAATAAACTGTATGTAGAAGCTCCCATTTCACTCAAACAGATGTATAGTCCATATACCTGCAGGGTTTAGCCCATATCAATTAGTATGAGGAAGAACACGAGAAAACTCCTTGTGGTAATCTAAAATATAAAGTCAATGTAATTGAGTGGGCTATGAGAAGTAGGACTGTTGAAACTGGATTGAGAGACAGGGTACATTGTGAGAAGAGGAAAAACTTTATGATGGTAGGAACACAAGTTTGAAAAATAATCTCTATTATGGTAGGCAAAGCATGAAATTATCACTGCAAAATGTATTTTACATACCACTTTATAAAGGTGTGATAATGCTGCTGAATGATGCAAGTTCGGAAAAGAAACTAAGTGATGTTGATGGGATGGTACAAGTAGAGTAGATGCATTTCATTAACCTTCTATCTTTACCTGCATCCATTGCTCTTGTCTAATCCATGTACTGTTTGTTGACCTTTTTACTTGTCAAACTCACATACCGGACATTCTCTGTTTGTCAACTACATTTAGTTTCAATAAACGTTATTACCTTTGTGGTTAATAAGAGCAGCTCTTTCTAGGAACTTAACTTTTTTTCCTTTTTACTTCAGTATGAACCATGTTTGGAGCAAGTGGCACTAAAACCATTAAAAAAGCAACAAAATTTAGATAGCCACAGTGAATAAGTATGCTAAAGCGTGAATGCATTAGCCAGCACAATCAACATTTCTATTTTTAAATTGAGCTAATTGGGTTAGTTTTAACTTTAAAATAGTGATGAAATCGAGACAACAAGTAATGAAATGGTTTCCACAAAAGTCTTACAATTGTGTACTTTTTATCATACAATGAAATCATACAATATGTAATTATTACCAGTACTAAAGGATACAAACCAATGATAAGATCCAATGATAAAATACTAATGTATTTCATGTGAAAACAGATAATGGGACTAAACATTCTTAAAATATCTAAATTCCAGATACTGAAAAATGAGCCTATAACTTTCACAAATATTATGAATTTTGAATTTCCATTTAGAGAAAGTAAAATAGCTCGTGACATTTCAGGTATGGATACTGCTTGACTGAATAAAATGAATCCATGAAGATAAGTAGATGTGACATTGATATTCAATATAATAATTAGGTAACAAAACACTGTTAGTGGAACAAACACAAACAAGACTAGTTTATTCCAGTGAGTCTGCTCACATTTAACACACGACGTATTGTAAGAGAACGCCATTGGATAATATGTGTCTTCACACCTCCCACACAGAGTCTTATCTCTGTGTAGATCACCACACATGTAAACATTTAGTTCAGAAATATTCTGTGGAAGTTTGGAATATCCATCATCTAGATGATCAAATTGATTCCTCTCATAGCTGTAGATACATTTTCCATATTCTATTGAATTGTTCTCATCATTATAAGTAGCACAATAACTATCACGAATGTAAACATGGCCATACCTGCAGATCATGACTTTATAATGTATTCTGTTACATACAGCAGTTCCATTCACACAGAAATGGCAAACCTCATAAACTTCATCTGTCAAATCTCTGCAATATAAAGAAACTCCAGTGTTGTTACAATCTAGAGTTGAGTTGAGAGGACCAGATTTCAAACCAAAAGTAGCGCTGAAGCTGAAGATTACAATTTGCCAGAATAGTTGCAGTTTAATGCATATACTTTTTTGCATATTGCTGTACGATTAGTTTCCACGATGATAACATCAAGACTACTACCCAAAGTCTGAACAAACAACTTATAAAGCAAGTCAATTTTCTTGGCTTGACTCAAAGGTATGAAAGTAGTGACCTAACTAATTGTCTAAAGAACTAAAGTAAACTAATAAGTCACAAACACACAATTCCAATGCAATGTGCACACATAGTTTATTTATTTTTGCAAGAATGAACAACGCTGGAACATACTGACAGAAAACGTTAAGTCAGCTCTTTAGTTAGCTAATTGAGTTTGTTCTAGTTTCAAGTTGTGCACATCACTAAAGACTATCAGTATTGGTGTTAAGCTATGATGACGTTAAAGTTAGGCGATGTTATAGTCGTGGTTCTTTAGCTACAGTTAAATTATAATTGTTACTTCTAAGCATTTCTTAACCTTCCAATCTTCACAAATTTACACTTCTCACTAACTTACAATTCAGCGTTAACATAACTATTTCTCATCACATCCAATAGTGTTCATTTAGTACTCAACACACTCAATTACATTTTCAATTTCTATTTCCTTGTCTATTTAACCACTGACAGTAGATCATATTAAAGAGTGCTCTCGTGTTATTTCTACACACTATTTCTTATGGGCTAAACCCTGCAATTCTTCACTGCATCTGTGTGAGTACAAAGAGAGGAAATTAGAGTTACATACTCTAACCAGTCTATCTTCTGTGAGGATTTTCCTGATCATGCTTTTCTATGTGCAAGCACATATTAGCATGTGAGTGATATAGAATAGTGTGTTTCAACTCTACACTAAGTAAGCATTTCTTCATTCGTTTTCACTGAATTAAGAACGATTATGATAAGAACTTTTATGAGAAAGATTCTGTAATGATAGCCCAATTCTACCAAAAATCCTCTTTTAATTCTAGTAACAAGTCTTCTGCAACGTGCTACATGCTAGCTCACATGCTTTCATTCTTAGTGTCAACTGCTAACTTTCACCTTCACTAACAACAAGTAAATCCATACGCAACTTCTGTGATCTTTCACCTCACTCACATCTTCTGCTCTTCCTTGTCATGCTCTACTATCCTTATCCACAGACTCACGTAGTTTGAAGTATTCTTCCTTATTCATAAGGATTGTGGCTCTACTTTTATCAGCTGGACAATGGAAACATCAGATTATGTTTTAATTCACTTAAAGCTTTTTGCTGCTGTTTACTTAGATTATCTTAGAGCTTCCAGGGATGCTGGCTGTCTATACTGTGTGCAAATCACCCTCCAGGATATAATTAACATTAAGCGTACACTCCAACATCTTGCTGTTTACATTGTGTTATTATATCACCACGGAGACTTCAATCAGTTGACCTCTTAAGAGAACTTTGGCCAGAAGTCGAAATGATCACATCTTACTAACGTCAAAGATACATCCATAGTGTACAGCATACCCTGCAGTTGTGGTAAAGTATACATAGGTAAAACAACTAGAAGGCTTGAGCAGACAGTAAAAGAACAGCAGGACTTGTAAGAGAGGTGATGAGAAGGTTTCAGCCATTGCTGAACATGCTTGGCAGCAGCATCACCCCATTAAATGGGAAGAGGTAAGAGTTGTAGACAGAGCCAGTAAGAATCATGAATTGAAGAAGATCAAGGAAGCTCTACACATACAGATGACACCTGACAACAACACGTTTAGAGACATAGGTTTAGAGCTTCCAGGATGCTGGATGTCCATGCTGCGTGCAAATCATCCTCCAGGATATAATAAACAGTAAGCGTGCCCTCCAGAAATCTTGCTGTTTACTTTGTGTTATTATATCACCAAGGAGAGTTCGACCTCAGTTGACATCTGAAGAGGACTTCGGCAGGAAGTCGAAACGTAGGGTTAAGTTATAATTAAAAATATTGGTTGTTAAAAAGAGAAAAAAATTCCTATTATAATAATGAATGTCATCTTCTAATAACAAATTTGGTTGGCATGTTTAATTCATATACTTCCAAATACACAATAGAATTAATAATGCCATTTTGTGTTTTTCAAGGTGATAATTATAATAGCTAACACAATAAATATATGAAAATGTTTCTTGAGCCAAATTAGCCTACAAATAAGATAATAATTAGTATAAATACAGCATTTTCCCATTAAGTATCAATATAAAACAAGTTCAAAAACATGTTATATACTCTAAATTATTTCTTGATGTTATAAATTACACTTTCAGCTATGCACTTCGTTTTTGTGATATCTAACTGAATACAAATTGCATCATTTCACTACTTTTGAACTAAGCAATTTAATTGCAAATAACATAATGGAAAAAAAACTGACTAATTCTGGCAAAATAATAGCACATGCGAGATAAATCTATTTGAAAACTGATGATTGATTGAAGTACAAATAATTATGTAAATTAAGAGCTTATGTCTAACTAATCTGCATTTGTCGTTGATATTTAAGTAATTATTGTAAACAATAACAAATGCCATAGTTACAACTTACTCTAAAAGGTGCATAGAATTGTGAACAGAGTAAGTTAAGTTTCGGTGATGCTTTTGGATTTGGAATATGTGATGTCTATAACCGTTGTCTTGTTAACAACATCATGATCAATGGCATTAGGATGGGATAGTTCGCTCTCCCTGGATAACATTCTGACACATTGTACACCACGAAGGTTGTGTTCGGATACTGACTCTATCTTGTCCGCATCCCCTTTTGTGTCTAGAGGATTTCTGGTAGGAGAGGTGTTATTATTATCTGAGGTATCTCCCTCTAGGAGGCTTAGAATGTCTAAGGAAGATGAGTCTGATAAGGCTACTGATGCAAATGATAAAGCATCCTCCTGAACTTCTTCTGGCATATTTTCTGGAATATTTTCTGGGCACGTCATTGCCATTTTTTGTTTACTGTTAGAGATATACACAACTGGATCTGTCCAAGTGATTGAACCACTGCCTCTATTAGAACTCTCAGGTTCCTCACAAGAATCTGAACTGGAATTAGTCATTCTCTTGTTGTTTGAGCTCCTCCTTCTCCAGCACATGAACAATCCAGTGCTGTGACTCTCAGTACTAATATCTTCTGACATCTCAAGTGATCCACTGGTAGAGCAGTTATTTGATGGACTTCTGCACTTTCTTCCCTTTCGGTTCTTGGAGGAGATGTTGTGAAAAAATTTCTTGCATTTGGACCACCTGGAAGTATTCTTCTGTTGAGGGCTATCAATGACAGACTGTGTGTGCTCTGAAGAGTGACCCATTGTAGTAATAGTATGAACAAGATCTTCTGGAGAACATGCATTTTGTTGAGGAGTTTTTGGGATCTTTGACTTCTTCTTAAATACTCCCCTCCAATTCTTTTTCTTTTTTTTATCAGGCATAGACTCAGCAGGAATTTCTACACAAGTAGTTTCTTCCACACTAGCAAAGCTTTCCTGCACCTCAACATTGCATGCATTTTCTTCCCCCAATTCTTCCTCGGCTTTTTCAATGTTTGTCATCTGTGGAGTTAAATCCGGTGGTAATATTATTGTCTCTATGTCTTCGTATTCCTCCTCAAGCTCGACTTCTTGTGATTTCTGGCAAGAGAGAAGTGGCGTCTCCACATCTATAGGACATGATGCAGCATTCTGGGTGTCTAGCTCATTTTTGTTCAAACTTGTTGCTTTTTCTGCAGCAGAAGTCTCACTTTGACCCAGACTAGATAGAAAGTTATTCTGAAGTTCAAACTTCTTTATAGGGCCAACTGGATGAGCAGTAAAGTATATTATACTGGACTTCGGAGCATACTTTGTTGAGACTGCATTCACTTCATTGCTAGACATGGCTCCTTCTTTAAACACAATTATCTGAGAAAAGGCATCTTTGGGCAAGTCATCAAGACATCCAATGTGTGATAACACTAGCTTGTACGGTCCGGCTATACTCCCAGTATTAGCTGCAGACTCTGCATCAGTAGCAAGATAAGACAAAGATTTGCCATCACTGCAGGTGCTAACAGAGCAGAGGAGAGAAGATTGGTGAAAGGCACTTTTGGAATGCACTATATTCCAAAGATCATCCACAGATTCTTTCTCTGTACAGAGGATCAAGAGAGGCTTCCTCAAATTCATGGCTCGGTCTGGAATCAATTGGTTGTTGTCTTCCCACTCTAGTATGGATGGTAGGCACCACAGCATCATGGCTGCATACTTGAACCCAATGGCGGTAGTCACAAAGCTAACTTCGCTACTGCTCTTGGAGCTCCCAAGCCACTCTACTATGTTGGCAAGTCTAACCTGCTGATAATGTGTCAAGATAAATTTCTGGCTTAGAAGGAAAATCTCGGTGATGTCATTTCCATGTGTCATCAGAGTCGGGTAAATGAGCTCAGCACTGCACTGCTGGACTGTCACTTTTTTAGGGACAACTCTTATCTTGCCTTCTTCTTCGTCTTTCTCAGACTCTGCATTTGCCCTGATGAGGATAGTAGTAACTCCTCTGAAATGATAGACTATATCTTGTTTCTTCTTGTTGGCCAAGTATTTGGTCTGCACTATCACAACAGCAGACAGAGTGTAGCTTGGGATGTTCTTGTAGAAATTATTTGTTACTACTTCATTGGTGTTCTTGACTTGTGAGAATTCAGTCGAAGTAAGCACGACTTCAGAAGAATTGACTTGTTGACAAAAAGTGCAGACTTCAAATTCACTCTTTAGCAAGCAGCACTGGTATTGTCCCTTGGAATGAGGTGTTGCTGTATCTTTGTGCTCCATTGGTAGGATGACAGGCAAGATTCCAGAGACAAGTGTGTAAGCTGCTGCATCTGTAGTTATGAACAAGACAGGCTTCGAAAGATTCAAGCAGCCAGAATTTCTAATGGCAGCACTGCCTAGCAAGCAAGGCAGTGCATACACAAGCTCCTTCAGTCCCTTATCTCTGCAGATGTTTATTTCAATAGGAATGTGACTACAGTTAAAATCAGTCACACGATCCAACATTTCTTCAATTCCATGTATTTGAGGCTCTAAAAGTAGTGGCATAGGACACTCTCCACTGGCAATCATATCTGCATAATCAACCAGGGGAGGTCCTGAACATTTGATCAATGTTGGAGAAATGATGCAGTAACTAGAAGAATATGTTAGCAAGACAACAGAGCAATACATTTTGAATCCTGTCAGGGCTGGATCCCAAGCTTCTTGCCCAATGACTAGAGAATAGTCACTGTGAGAAAGATGAGGAAGGCAGTCTGTAGTACACACTATAACATCATATTTGATGTTGTGATCAGAGGAAACAATAGAATCAGTGTCAGTAATCAGATAGGATTGGTAATGAGCACCTTTAGCCATTTCACTATCAGTCAGAATTTGTTTGGTTTTGAGGAGCATCTTAGTGTCAGAAGCTAGTGGACCACCAATGGTCTCCATCAGGCAAGAGGCATCAGCTATAGTATTAGAAACAATCAGAATCGGTTTAGTAATGTTGACCTGGATCTGATGGAGATATCCAGTGTCACAAGCAAAGCCTAAGAGATAGGGTAAGTAGCACAGCAGTTCAGGTATGCTTTGTTGTTGGATGCACACCTGAGGATTCTCAGAATATCGAATAGCTTTCATGAGCTGCAGAAGAGACTTCTTTATATTAGAATTCACAAAGGAGTTGTCAGAGAAAAGCCTGCTGGTGACAATCTTTCCCCACTTCTTTAAAAGTGTCTTTTCATCCTTAGTGAACTTTGAATCAGTCGTCTTAGATTGGGCCATTGTGTAAGTCAAAGAATAGAAATTTTCTATTGGCAATACGAAATAATTCTGTGGAGGGAATAATAAATATATAATAAGGCAATTTGAGTATGCAATTGAATTTGTGAATGGACAACTTAATTATAACAATGTAAATAAAACCATATTGTAGCCATATAGTTGTTACAAATTTTGTATTAGCAAAGAAAATAGCTGTGATATTACATACAGCCAAAACATTAACACTTTATGATATATTGAACACAGTTTATTCATTCAACTAGATTATATTTTAAAGTTAAGAATGCAAATCTTATTTTTGGTTACTTCCATTGCAAAAGTAACTCTGCAGCATAAATATTGCTTTTGAATGCGAACATGAACTATAAAACTTGTTAAACTGTTTTTGCATAGAGTATACAGTAGCTATTATATGCTGTTACAGTTTCTTAATGTTTAGCTAGCTTATAAAATTTATTAGCAATATTTTCAATGATTACAGTGTTTTTTAAAGTCTGTATGTATATGCTAACTTTTACCAACTAGCTAGAAAAAAATTAACTTTTAGAAAGTGCTACCAATAATTTGTCTAGTTAGATTTGAATTTCAAGTTCCTCTCAAAAATAAGTGAATACCTTCTTACTTACTCTAAAACTTATACACAACTGCACAGATTCTTTACAACCCTATTCGTCTTTATAAGTCATAATACAACTGGCCAAAACTGGGCATTTTGGTAATGTCAAATAAAAGTCATTCAATAGCATAAATAAAAAGTGGTCTCTCTGTAGTAATAAAGATTCTTAGATTGGGTAAAAAGTAGTTGTCCATAATATACACACCAACTTCACAGACTTTGTCCTACCACAGGTAATATAAAATTAAACATCTTGTTAGACTTCTGGGGCCATTTCTGGTACAGGGTATTCAATTATTATACCTGTGGTAAGGAGCAAGGTTTGCTGGTGGTGAAATAAGTTCATTCCTCTTGCCAGTAAGTGCTCAGTGGTCACCAAGGTGGAAATAATCTGGTGGAGCTTACGTTTTACCAAATCAATAGGCAGGAGGACAATATGCACTAGACTACTATAGAAACGTGGTCTCGCATAGCCGACTCTTTACCAAACCGCTACGCCAAGCGACTATTTAGCACAGCGGTCAATTCATTTGGTGTTTTTTTTTATTGTATGATCGTCAGTTTTCCCTAAAAATATTAAACATGTACAATGATAAGGTCACTTTTACATAGCTATAATAATATACATTGTTTAATGTCTTAATTACTTGTTTGTTTAACATAATCATAAACATTAACTGTATTTCAAGCTCACCTCAATAAATAAGTGTACAGCACGGAATTACCATAAGGAATGTGAGAAACAACAACTTAAAGAAAAGCGTCGTCGTACTGCGAAGTTTCTACATACGCTCTCGGCTTATATAGGTAGCGACTGATGATACACGCATGCGGACGCTAACGAAGTTTTATTGACTGACGATTCTTACTTTCCAAATCTTTGTTCTGGTTTGCGCAAACAAGTCTTGCACAAGGAATTCAAGTAATAATGCGGTAAATAAGTTTTAATGAAGATTGTTGTTACTCTAAAAGAGATTAGATGAGACTAGATGAGACTGAAGAGAAAAGACTAAAAGAGACTAAATAGACTAGAAGAGACTAAAGAGACTAGAAGTGACTAAAAGTGACTAAAGAGACAACTAGTTAGCTGTTTAGTTTATGCTGTAGGGAATCATGTTCTATAAATAACTCTTAATATGATGTAATGAGAGTACAACTTCATGAAGAAACAACCTATCAGTTGGGGGATGCTGAAACTAGGTACTCTGAGACTGAATTATAATGTTGGCCATGGGTCATTTCATATCATACAGTCATTTAAATATCGTACTGACTCTCAGAAACAATGCAGATGGCAATCTGGTAAGGGGGTTGGGTGTTGTGCAGCGTAAGCTATTGTCATTTAAGAATAAACTGTCGCTGTGCTCACTGTTTTTTGAGCGACCTGTCATGAAGTCTCTGAAAACTCAGAGGAGAATTTACAATCAATTACACCGCAGAAGCTATGTGCGGGCTGCTACTTTGTTCTTAGCATTATTGCTTTTACTATTTCAAGGTTAGTATATCTAGTTAAGCAATCATAACAGCAATGAGTAGTTATATAGCTAGCTATGTGAACCTTGTGCCTACTCACTGATCACTTGTAGAAGATAGATCATATACAGTTGCAGGAACAGAATATAGCTACTAAACTGAATATGTGGCAAGTAATAGAATATTCCTAAATATGTGTCTGCCCTTCCATAGAGAGCACAGTGAACTAAAAAATGTATGCATTTGTTCATTTTACAATAAAACAATTTTTTATCATTGACTGCACTAATAGAAAGATTGAGGCCTTTTGTCCCCTCCCTCCCCCCACCCCATCCTACTCCAAAACATTATTTCTATACATACAACCTTGTATGTACCCTATGTGTACTTCTTGTCAACATTTTTTTCACTCTTTGACTTTCTATGAAAACTATCGTACATTTAGTTGCTTTTATTGCAAGAGCACTGGTCACTTATACTGTATGGAAATGATGAGAATATTCATTTTTAGCAGTAATGATACTAGGCTAGCTTGCTAACTTATGTGAATTTTACACTTAAGTTAGCAATCGTTTGTGCAGCAATCATTGTTATATTATTCAACTTCTGAGCTCATGCCTTCTGATAGCAATTGGGAATTTGTTTCCTTCTTTTCCCAAAAAGATTTAGATGATAAACAGGTAATTCATGTGACAAACTATATTAATAACACCCATTTAAAAGAGTTTGGTATTATATAAGTAACATCATTTTTGTACATTGACAGGTTTATATTTATTAACTTTCAGTTATTAGTTTTTTTTTTAATTCTGACTGATGAATATCACTCACTTATGGTTGAAAAGTTGTGATAATTGTTCATGTTGTAAATGTATTTCAGTGAATATTTTTTATACAATAAATGTTGGGAATAGAGAGACTAAAACTTGGTTTTCATAAGTAAACACAAGGAACCAGATTCTGATAATCTCACCACATTCACTTACTTAAGCTAGGCTATTCTTTTAAATCGTTTGTGCAGCAATCATTGTTTTATAAATGGTTAACTATTGATAGATGTCGAGTCATCGTCTTGTAGTCCACAATATATCACATCTCAATTATGGAGTGGCAATATGTGCAGCAATAAAAGAATCTATCAAGATTCTTATAATTGGAATATTACGTAAGCTTTCCATCATATTTATATAATAATCAAATAATGGTTGAGCAAGTGAAAGGAAGTGAAAGGTACAAATTAGAGGTATAATGGAATATATATATATATATATTATATATATATATACATAATATCTACACGTATTATGTGTACATTTGATTAATTTATAGTCTTCTTATGATTACTGGATATTATTAAACTAATTTCACAATGAAATAATATAATATGCAAGTAATTACAAAGGCAGCTCAACTGTCTCTTGTAGTTCTTACAAGTTCCCCCTTCCTCGTTCCATATCATTATGGGAATGGAATAGATAAATACTTTCAGTTTAATTGTTTTTGTCTGGGACCTGACCCAGAAAGAGAGGTGATCGGCACTCGTAATTAATGTGTCTGTGTAAGCTGAGGTTTAGCCGGCTTGCGCGCGCCCCTCGGACCTTTGCTATAATGTTATTCATTTATCCTCCTCCCCTTTCTTACCCACTGAGTTCTATCTCATCCTGTTTCCTTTTATTTGTAATCACCTATTTCAAAATATGCGCAGTAAATTCAAGTTATACCAAGTGCGGCGGGAGCCTCTGTCGGGCTGGGTAATTAACTCTAGTGTGTATCTGGTCCTTCGAACTCTGTTTGAAGTCCATTGGGATACCTCTTACAAGGGTGTCTTCATTGGTCCTTCGAGCCGGATCTCTTGGATAAGAGATCCGGGCTTCGACCTCGCTCATTGACCTGAGTCAACGTCAAGTTCCTTCCCCGAACTTTTCCCTTCTGAGGCAGGGAGTGCGCCTTCTACATAAGGCCCTTCGACCTCGAGGCTCGGTGTGAGACGGCCAGACGAAGCCAGCACAGCCTCTTCCCGATTCCAGACTGACTGTTTGGAAGCTTGCCTACGGCAACAACCTACTCAGGCCATCAGACGCCTACCAGGTATTCCCGCCGCCGATTCCTAAATTGGACACTCATTGGGAATACATAGCATTGGGAATACATAGCATTGGGAATACATAGCATTGGGAATACACTCGCCAACGCTCGATGATCATCCTAACCGTCGATTCAACCGATAATGCCTACTGTTGAGGAAGAAGTAGCCGAAATCAAAGCTATTGCTGATGTGGAAGCAGTCCGCAAACGCAAGTCTGCGAGGAGAAGCCAATACACGAGGCTTCAACAACAACTCAACAAACTGATGCCTTTGCCACCAGGTAGAACGCCAACCAAAGAACTTGAGAGAAGGTTGCCGAGGCAAAGCGTTCATCGGTGCTCCTACATGCCTTACAAGACAGACTGGAGGAGCTCCTCATTGACTCACCAGAAGTCAGGAAAGCCGAGGAAGAAGCAGGATATATCCTCAGAGAAGAATATGACGAATTGGTCACACAAGCCGAGGCTCTAGCAGATCGTAACCTTATCCATCACAAGGCCACAGTAGTCCATGACTCTCTGAAAACACTAGCCGAAGCAGAGGAACCACACCTGGAGGTCTTTCAGAGATCTTACCGAGAGCTGTTGCCTCAAATCCAGTGGGTCAAAGAAGAAGCTGTTCAATACCCTGATGATGATCACTGTCGAGACCACGTAGACAGAATCAACCGAGCAGTAATGAGGTTTCAGCAACTCACTGTGGAATCTGAACGCAAGACCAGACCGTCAGGCTCTGTTGCTGAGAAAGCGTCAACCGTTGAGTCAGAGACGAAGTCCAAGTCACGAACAGTCACCAGTTTGGTGTCGAGGCTGAAGTTGGACCTTCCTAAGTTCAATGGAGAGCCTACCGAGTGGCTAGGGTTTAAGGCTCTCTTCACTGCTGCCATAGAGAGAGACGGGTCGGATATAACTGAACACGAGAAGATCATGCATCTTCTCTCCTGCATGACATCAATTCCAGCACGTCAGACTGTCAAGCAGTTTTCGACCTCTACAGACGGTTACACCCAAGCCATGAAAGCACTGGAAGATGCCTACGGTGGATGTTGGCGCATCTATCCTCATCATGTCAGCGCCTTGATAAGAGAAGACTCCTATCACTACAATGCCGAGAGTCTGAGACGTATGCGGGAGATCATCGATGTCAGCCTCAAGGGATTAGAGGAGTGCAAAGGAGACTCCCTCCATCAATTCCTGGCTGCGGTCTTCATTCGTCGATTTGATAAGACAATGAGCTATGAATGGTCTCACCACTGGGAAGACTTGGGAACTCTACCAACAATTGGGGAAGTGCGAGACTTCTTCCGGAAGCGAGAACTCCGAATGACAGATCAACATCCCAGGGTTCAACAGCAGTCACAACAACAAAAACATGGGCTGACAACGCGGCCAGACAAGACCAAGCGATCCACTGTTGGGGCTGTAACAGTAGCTGTAACGGAGACGACTTCTCCTCACCTTTCTACTGCTTCCACAGCAAACAAGTGTCCGGCATGTGATAAGGCCAGGCACTCAATCCAGAGGTGCACAGCATTCTTGGAGCTCACACCAGAGCGACGGAGAGAACTCATCAACAAGGCGAGATTCTGTTTCAATTGCCTTCATCCAGGGCATAAGGTCAGAGACTGCCAATCAAGAGGCAGTTGTCGGACATGCCGTTCTAGCCAGCATCATTCGTTGCTGCATCTGAACCCCTCGACCACATCAGCCGACAGCCCTACTCCACAGTCTGACGGAGAATCGCTAGTCACCTATGGGGACTCGGAGGGAGAGCCAGCCGTTCTCTCAACAGCGAAGTTCTGTGCCTATAATGGCAGACTTCGACGTGAAGGTCGAGCACTATTGGACAGTGGTTCAGTGCCATCATTGATCACCGAACGTCTAGCTGATCAACTACGCTTAGTCAAGACGCCCTGTTTGAGGTCGTTCACCTGTGCGAGTGGAAACATATTGAGCTCACAGAACAAGGTCACCGTGAATCTGACGCCGACCAGCAAGGACTTGCCAGACGAGTCAGTCGCAGTGATCTGCCATGTAGTAAAGAAACTACCGACCATCATCGCTCCAGATACGCCTGCTACAGTGCTGGGGCATCTATCCCAACGAGGACGATCACCATTTGCCGACCCCACTCTGGGTGGTGACATTGATGTGCTACTGGGTGTCTCTGACAGTAGTCGATGTCACAGAGGCCCCAGGGAGTATACTAATGATAATGCTGGATATGCCGTGCCTACAGTCTTTGGTTGGGTCCTAGGAGGCAGACTGCCAGGTGCACCAACGAATCAAACCGTGCTCTTCGTTCAGCCTGCCAAGAAGAGCCAAGATGAAGCGCTACAACGACTGTGGGAGATGGATCAAGTGCCATCTAGTGAACAAAAGATGTCTAAGGATGAGACGAGGGCTGTAGAACATTTCCAGGACACTCATCAACGAAATCCAGCAGACGGGAGGTTTATCGTCAGACTTCCTAGGAAGGAGCCACCGCCACCACTAGGACATTCCAAATCTACAGCCATCAGACGGTTCCTTCGAAATAAGAAATCCCTCAAGGTCAAGGGACAACTTGAACAATTTGAGAAGGTGATGAAGGAGTACTTCACCTTAGACCATGCTGAAGTGGTACCTAAGAGCCAGTTGGAAAAGCCAGACAATCAACTTTACTACTTCCCTATACACGGAGTGGTGAAGGAGTCATCGACAACGACAAAGTTGAGGGCAGTCTTCGACGCTTCATGTAAGACAGTGTCAGGCTACTCACTAAATGACCAGCTGCTCCCAGGTCCTAACCTTTACCCTCTGCTTACTACTGTGTTGACACGTTTCAGAATGCATCAGATCGCTTTAACCTCGGACATCTCCAAAATGTTCAGGGAGATCCTGTTGCACATTGATGAGAGAGACTTCCATCGTTTCATTCATCGCCAAGAATCTGGGCAGCTTGTCAGTGCTCGGATGAAGAGACTAACCTTTGGCGTCACCACGTCGCCATTCCTAGCAACACAGACTCTCCACAAACTTGCAGAGTTGTGTGAGAAGGACTATCCACTTGTAATACAGTCAATACGATCCTCATTCTATGTAGATGATTGCCTCACTGGAGCAGCCACGGTTGCGGAAGCCAAGACACTGGTAGAGCAGTTAACAACAGTGTTCCAGAGCATTGGGATGAAGCTCAGGAAATTCAGATCCAATTCGACGGACCTCCTCCAGACAGTGCCCGAAGAACTCAGGGAAACAGCTGACCTGAGCATCGACGATCCTACAACAGCAGCCAGAGCGTTGGGATCCACTGGAGAGTCAACCCAGATACCTTACATGTGGCTACACCTCACCAGACAGAGCAGGCCTACGCCACCAAGAGAGCAGTAGCATCTACAGCTGCTCAGATCTATGACGTATTAGGATTGTGGACGCCTGTGACTGTAGTAGCTCGCATGCTCCTCCAACAGATGTGGAAGGCCAAACTCGAGTGGGATGAACGAGCACCTGAATCTATCACCCTCCAATGGATGACTTGGATGCGTGAACTGACTGAACTCACCAAACATCCCATACCTAGGAGGTTAGTCAACTCGAGCAAGACTTTCAGCCTCCAGCTACACGGAATTTTCAGATGCCTCAACTAAGGCCTACGGTGCTGTGGTGTATTTGAGAGCTGTGTATAAAGACTCAACCTCTTCGTGCAACATTGTGGTTGCCAGATCGAGAGTAGCTCCGGTCAAACCAGTGACAGTGCCAAGACTGGAGCTGACAGCAGCTGTGTTGTTGGCGCGGTTGCTAACTTCTGTGACTTCAGACTTGTCTATGCCTATCGAGAACTGTTATGCCTGGACGGACTCGTCAATAGTTCTATCTTGGCTCAGACGTGCCCCAGAGACTTTGAAAACATATGAAGCCAACCGGGTCATGACTATCTTGGGAATTTTTTCTCGCGGACAATGGAGACACGTTCGTGGAGAAGACAACCATGCTGATTTGCCTAGCCGAGGAGCTCTTACCTCAGAACTAATCAATTCTGAACTTTGGTGGCACGGACCGCCATGGCTATTGCTTCCACCAGACGAGTGGCCAGTAACCAAGCTGACATTCAAATTTAACGGCGAGGGACTGAAGCCTTCCCTGTCTGCTTTGGCAACATCCACTACTGCTACGTCAGAGTGGTCGTTGTGGCACAGATTCTCTGACTTCGACAAACTTGTGCGTGTTGTTGCATACGGTCGAAGATTCATTAATAACAGTTGTCGTCAAGCCGAGAGCAAGATGAAGGAGATCAACTTATCTACCGAGGAAATCAGAACTGCCAGATTCGCTATCCTTCGTCAATCACAACGGATGTTTTTCCCTGGAGTGCTAGACTGGCTCCAGGACAACAAACCCATACCAAGAGCTCACACATTGAGCAAATTTGACGTCGAACTTGACAGCTATTCTGGTCTAATTGTCATTCGTGGACGTGTCAAAAAAACCGAGGAACATCAGCAGAGACCACAAATCGTGATGTCACTCAAGTCAAACGTCACAAAACTGCTAGTGTCCACTAGACACCAGACGTATCACCATCCTGGAACCTCAACCATGCTCAGTCTGCTGGCTAACGATTATTACATTCCGAAGCTTAGGAATCATCTTAAGCAGCTGAGCCGAAATTGCGTCACCTGTCAACGAGCATACGCTCAACCAACTTCCCAGAAGATGGGAGCGCTACCGCCAGCCAGGACAACTCCAGCTCCACCGTTTGACAGAGTTGGAGTCGACTTTGCCGGTCCCTTCCTGATAACTCGAGGCAACCCGAGAAAGCCTACTCGGGTGAAAGTTTATGCTGTTGTATTTGTCTGCCTGGTGACAAGGGCAATTCATCTCGAGCTCTGCGGAGACCTGACCACTGAGGCTTTCATTGCCTGTCTTCGTCGATTCTGTGCCAGACGAGGCAGCCCCAGTCATGTGTACTCAGACAACGGTACTAACTTGGTAGGCACCAAGAACGAGATTGAAGAACTCCAACAAACACTCTTCAGCAGAGGGACTCGAGATGCTATTTCCAACTTCTCGACTAAACAGCAGTTGCAGTGGCATCTGTCACCTCCCCGAGCTCCACATTTTGGTGGAATCTGGGAGGCAGGAGTCAAGGCGATGAAGACCCTGCTCCGGAAAAATTTGTCTGCTAAGCCATTGCGCTATGATGAGTTGGAGACCATCCTCGTGGAAGTAGAAGCTGTGCTCAATTCTCGTCCGTCTGAGCCCTTCACCTCGACTGACCCTGACTCTACTGAACTCATTACGCCGGGACACTTCCTCATAGGGCGTCCACTGCTAGCTCCTCCGCCAGTTCGTGTGAATGATGTCAGGAAACCTGATCTCCTGAAACGATGGGCATTCGTCCAGCGAATCATCCAAGACTTATGGATCAAGTGGAGAGCAACTCACTTACAAGCTCTCAATGCCAGAAGCAAGTGGCGAGACTGCCACCGTAATACCCAAGTAGGAGACCTAGTTCTGATAAAGGACGAAGTGCTTACTGTCAGATCATGGCCACTGGGACGAGTCATTCGTACTTATCCTGGAACTGACGGTCGTGTCAGAGTCGTAGACGTCTTCTGTAATGGACACACTTACAAAAGAGCAACCAACAGATTAGTGCTATTGATAGCTGTACCTTCTTCGGCCCCGGGTGGATGTCTGGGACCTGACCCAGAAAGAGAGGTGATTGGCACTCGTAATTAACGTGTCTGTGTAAGCTGAGGTTTAGCCGGCTTGCGCGCGCCCCTTGGACCTTTGCTATAATGTTATTCATTTATCCTCCTCCCCTTTCTTACCCACTGAGTTCTATCTCATCCTGTTTCCTTTTATTTGTAATCACCTATTTCAAAATATGCGCAGTAAATTCAAGTTATACCAAGTGCGGCGGGAGCCTCTGTCGGGCTGGGTAATTAACTCTAGTGTGTATCTGGTCCTTCGAACTCTGTTTGAAGTCCATTGGGATACCTCTTACAAGGGTGTCTTCAGTTTTTTTGTTTTGTTTGGCTCATCGTTTGTTTTCTTTGCATTTAGTCTTTGCATCAACCAGTTACGCTATTTGCTAATTAACCCTCATCGCGCCTGCGCGAAAGGTTTGTCAGTTTGTCTGTCTGTCTATCTATCTGTCTGTCTGTCTGTCTCTCTGTCAGTCTGTCTGTCTGTCTGTCTATCTGTCTGTCTCTGATTTTGGAGATTACTGACAATTAAACGTTGATTTAGGTATGAACTTACTCAGAAAGAAGAGTTAGGGTCTTTCATTTTGTGCTATATTTTAAATTTCTGGCTAATTGTTGAGAAAACATGAAGCTTTCAGCTCCGCGTTGGTACCAGCTTATATGGTAACGTCCCCTAGCATCACGTCATAATCATGTGAGCAAATAATTTCTTGCAGCCCGCTGTGCAGTTTGCTTTATGGTTGGGAAAGTTAACCAATGGAGTTGAAAGAAGTGAAGTTGTGCTTTGAAAATGTATACTGTTGAGTGTTTGTGGCAAGTTTAGCTTCTTTTTTCATGAAGACAACGTTTGCATGTACCATTTTCATTGCTTGAGCTATATTGATGCCTCATTAAAATAACTAACAAATTGCTTGTTCTTTAGAAAGGATATTATATTGTAATAGTTAGGTATAGTGTTTAATAGCATAGAGGGCTCGCACCTTACATAAAAAAAACATTTCCTGTAAAGTATTTGATTTCTTAACATAAAAAGTTTCACCTTAGCATCACAGTCATAACTTAAAATTAGAACAGAGGATCTATAAATGGCTTCTTTTTTCTTCTTCCTCTTGTTCTTATGTAAGATTGTTGCTACTACAAATATGCAAACGCTTTTACCACAATGATCGTTAGCGTGGCCATCTATTAATATGCTTGTGTGTCAGTGATGACGATGATAGTGTATTCATGAATAATTCGTGGGCTGAGTCCTATTGGTAACATGTCCGCTCGAACTGAATAGGTACAATATCATCACGTTTTGTAGAGGGCAATTAAAGAAATGAAGACAACTAGAAACAACAACTTAAAAAAAAGCATGTAAAATCACTGAGAATGTACAGAGAAGGCAATAACTGTTCAGGATCGGACCTCTCCTCGCAGGAAGCAGCAGGAGAACAGTCTTCTGCAGACTCGAGGGATCAAGCTCAAGAATGAACACTCTATTCATAGACTATCACTTTGATATGCCATACTTTACCTAATCTAAAATCTAGAACATTGTAATTTATTCATGGCCACACACAACCCAACAACTTCTGTATCATTGAGTATCCATTTAAGTAATGTGTAAAATATGTTGTGTAATCAATATGATCAATAGATTGCTGAAACTGTGGCTTTAACTCTGTGTGTCTGCCAATACATTTTTCTTAGTAAGGTCTACAACAACGGCATCAGTATCTGTCTTCCTTGCTCTGAGCTACGTGCAGCGCAAAACCTCAGTTGTGCTTAAAGTGGTTCCTTGACATTCTGGTCCTTCGACTTGCTGCTCGAGGGATAATAGCTTTACAAAGCCATGTCCACAATCGTGAACAGAAGGGCACAGAGTCTATGAAGTAGGAGAGACAGACAAAGGGAGCAGAAAATCCGTGACTCATGAAGAAAGAGATGAATAAAGGAGAGCTGAATTGGGTCAGGAAGAAAAAGGGAGGAGAGAGAAAATGATGTAATGAAGCACCAGGAGGTGCGAACCCTCAGCGTATGTACACCAGATAACCTCAATCAATTAAATAGATGCCACAGGGTACGATTAAACCACATGATAGTGCTATGTAGCTTGCTAGGAAATAATGCAATAGGGCTGCATGGTGAAAAATGTCGACATACTGGTAGTTGATTATCGTATTCTATTATATACCTAATCAATTCCAAGTTACTACAAGTAGAATTGAACCATAGCTATTGTCATTTTGAAATATAGAAATTACATACAAGAAATGAGTTAGGTAATGAAAATGATTCTCTGAATGTGAAAAATATTGAACTTGATATATTATGCCAAAAACAAAAAAAGAAGTAATAACTTGAAGGTCCAAAAAAAGATTAATGTCAAGTATATGAAGAAAATAATTAATTCAAAGAGATTAAAAGTGCCACCAAAGGAGAAATAAATTAATTTGGGAGGGGGAAAAGCAAACAAATAGCAGCTACACCAAACCCCTA